>Ga0126342_10006876_pt1 | contig 20246 bp, 15 predicted proteins | sample Cyp1metagenome_FD_92528 | JGI IMG/M metagenome (GOLD analysis project Ga0126342, IMG submission 92528) | Coral microbial communities from Lord Howe Island, Old Settlement Bay, Australia - Cyphastrea 1 metagenome | ecosystem: Host-associated > Invertebrates > Cnidaria > Coral ...
AAATTATTCCAAAACCTAATTATTCCGGGGTATCTTGACGGGCTGGATCATGATTTTCAAATTCCAACATGCATAATCGTATACCTACCCCCCTCAAAAATTATTCCTTGAAAATTATTCCAACCGAAATTATTCCATAACCTAGTTGATACCCTGGAATAATTTCTTAAGGCATGGGGCATATCATTCGTCCAATTAAATTTTGGATGGTATCCACCATGTTCAGACACACCCATATATCAATGGCCATTCCAGGATCCTAAAATGGAGGTACTGTACCATATAAGGCCATATTTTCTGGGGATATCCCCTTACATAGGCCTGAAAAATAGGCCTTATATATGGTAGGTACCTCCAATTTTGGTTCCTGGAATGACCTTTGAATATAACAATATTACTGCGGCATACTGCCCCAGGCCCACGCTCCGACGCTCCGAGTGGTTTCCGGTCCTCCTGCATATGCGCCGAGGCGCTCGCAAAGGCCGCTTGTTGCGCCGCCATCAGCAACTCCTGTGCTGTGGAGATAAAACGGAGAGATGGGGTGAGATGCCAAAACACGGGGGGGATCACGTTTTCTGACGATTTTTTTACAATATGATCAAACCATGATTTTTTTGGTCATACCACGTATACCATATTTTTTTTATACTCTATGACCATACCATACCATGCTTGGAATGGTATCAATATGTCATGGAGATGGCCAAGCCCAATTTCGTGATCAGATGGTGATCATCCCCTCGAAAAAAAGGTGAACCGAACCGTAATCAGGGTGGCATGGGCTGATGAAGCACTGCGGACGGAGCAATTTTTGGGCGTATAAAAATCATCTCTGGTTGGTGGTTAACCTACCCCTCTGAAAAATATAAGTTCGTCAGTTGGGATGATGACATTCCCAAAATATGGGAAAATAAAAGCCATGTTCCAAACCACCAACCAGATCTCTTAGTGTGAGCTGGGATTCTTTGATACAATTCCTCAGTTGAAGTTGGCTTACAGTATTTGAGAAAGTTCAGTGGGGTGAATTTCATGGACATCTCCTACACATATGGACCATATGGAAACAGGTGTTTACTTCATGGACAATGGTGATCTCTCGGATAACAACATCCTTGAATCTTCCAACATAATGTTCACCTGTGGGCTTATTTCATGACACACACACACATATATATATAAATAAATATATATATCCCTATTGCTTTATCAACAAACTCAAAACCTGGGGCCCCATTTATCTGCAATCTTCCAATGAATTGGATTGCTGATTCACTGCGTTGATGAGCATCGGGGAGTCCACGTTAGCAGATTCGAGCACAGGTATTTGACCGCTATATTGCATGTGGCCAGCTGGACAAATCCCCACTTATATGGATTGTCCCTCATATTCCAAAGATGTCCAAAGCATATGAAAACCCCATTTACCGTAGGATTTTCAATTGATTACCAGGGGATAATACCCTCTGGTAATTTAACATAGCTATTGAAAATGGCGATTTATAGTGGATTTTCCCATTAAAAAATGGTAAACTTCAATAGCTATGTTAAATTACCAGAGGATAATAATCAATTGACCAAAAGGTCAACATCGCCACCTTTGATGGATTCACTGCCAATCTATACGGAGTTCATCATAGTCTAGGCATAGATACCTAGAGATAAATGCATGGAGATCCAGCTATGATATGGCATAATATGTCCATCTTGTTGGTAATGTCCCATGAAAATTCGAATATCCCACTATATCCCTTTCTTATCCCATTAATGTCCCACTATGCAATCATCCTTGAATCACTAAATCCCATTAACAGTGTTCAATTTCATATCCCATAGCGGGAGGTACACAGGTCGTTCTCACCTGCACTTGACCGCCACCTTGGTCAACGAACAGGGGCAACGAATGTCGATTTGATGTTTACCAATCACTGTGATTTAACCACATGTTGTGACATGATTGTGATATATACTACATTCTACCCTTTGGTAAATCAACAATGGTACCATCATTTTATATCATTTTATCAATGGGAATTTCTCCAAAAATGGATGTACTCAATGGGAATAAAACGAGATCCCATTCAATGGGGCTACGTGTTTACGTAGCCATTTTTCAGGCCATATTTTCTGGGGATCTTCCCTGACATTCCAGGCCTTAAAAAATGGTAGGTACCTCCAATCAATCAGTTCCTGAAATGGCCATAGACATACATTCTACCCTTTGGTAAATTAACTTGTTGACCCTGAAAATAGCCAATGTTTAGTGGAAACTAGTCTTCCAAGCCCTATCTGCCAGGGTCGAACTGTGAATTTGCTGGAGGGTATATGATAATATAAATATGTACATATATATATGTATATGTACATGTATGCATACATATTATGTATCTCGCAAAATGATGTATAATGATATATGCACACATATTAATTATGTATTTTGTACGATGATGTATAATGTACATATATATTATTATATACGTACCATGAGTGATATATATGTATATAAAAATACATATGTGCTAGAAATTCATAGTATCTATATGTTACAAAATATATGCATACAAACTCAGAGGAAACCCCCAAATGAATAAAATCGAAATTATCAATTCCGGTTTGCTATATCATGCTATATCTATATGTACATGAATATGATATGTACATATAGACATATCTTTCCACAGCTACATGCACAGCACACATACTAAACTACTTCGTCCCACACATATGATTAGGCACGATACACCAATGCAAGCTGACCTGCATGGGTCCAACTGCCCAACTTCAGGGGTCCCTTTAGGGTCCAATGGCCGTGACAATCTAAGGATTTGCCAGGGTCATGAAAGGAAACAAGGCACCTGAGGTACTATATATGGTATATCATATGGTATATTACTATATTAATGTAAATATACCATACTATATTTAGTGACACAATCAGATTCCATGATATTCCTTGTTTGGCGAATCTATGACCGCTGCTTGTTGCCTTCCAGTCTGGCGTCAATTATGAAGCCCAAATGGGCCCGCAGGTAGATTCATTCAACGGTTATGTGGATGATTCCCCAACGGCCTAAATTCCGGACTCCCACAGCAGCGATTCTGCAGATTCCTCACAAAAAATACCATCCGGTAATCAAACCTGACAATGACAAATCCACCATTGCTGATTTCTTCAATAAACCATCCGTTTATCGAGGATTTTCCATAGGATTTTCCACATCTTTGATTACCAGAGGGTCACAACCGGATGTTTCATGAGGATATCCTGAGGATTCTGAGGATGGCGAAAAAACCTCACCTGAAACTGCTTAGCTGGGGCTCTATGGATTCAACACCCATGGTAAGTGTTCACCTTATTTCTTTCAATACCATTTAAGCATATTTGGCAGTGTGTCAAAACCTTGTACCCCTGGTGAACATCAAAATAGCTGGTAAATGGATGTTCATCCCACTAAAAATGGTATTAATAGGTATTGATCCATACCCATTTAAGCTAATGTTCATTGTTTAGGTAAACACTTACCATAACGACCATAACTATCTAACATTATATAACTATCCACAGTCCGAGAAGCTCATGTTTCTTGTCTTTTGGTGTTTACACTTTCCAAAAAAAATGGTATTCACTCAGACTTGCCGTGTCAATCAGTCCGAGCACCCACACCGTGCCCGTGGTCGTTCACCTGTGACATCTGTGGAAGTTGCGAAATCCAATTTTTTACCACCAAAAGGATGGTCGAAAACCATAGAAAACCATAGAAAAACCATAGAAAACCTAGAAATCATGGGATGTTTACCACCAAACAAAAAAACTGGTGATAACTGGATTTCCCAACCATCCACAGTAGGGATTCACTCATAATACGGATAATCCATCAAAGATAATAGGGATTCACTATGATTCACTCCTTGATTTGATTCCCTTCGATAATCATCTTATAATCCTCTATTATCCAATTGACCATAAATCTGGGCAAAATATAATATTTCACTCTCCTGAATAGTTCGGCCACAAAAGGGGATGATTTCCCTAAAATTAACCATGATTCCAGGTTTCGGGAGAACAGGCTTCGGTCGTTATGATTTACCTATAGATAAATCATCTAATAATAGGGATTCACAACTCTCGATGATTTGATTCTCTGAACACTTCAACTTCAACATGTAAACTTCGCTTGAGCATCATTTTCCCTGGCACCAATGGAACAAATATAAATACATCAAGCACTTGAAAACGAGAAACCGATTCCGTTGGCAGCAAATATGTTGAGTTGTGAATGAACTCTAATGTTTTCTAATTAGTTGCTTAGTGCATTCTACCAACCTATGTGACCATGCACAGAAAAGGGAGGTGGTTTCATGAAAGCACCACCACAGCAATTGCTTGATTGCACTTACATCTAGGGGCCTCCAGAAATTGCGCGGCAATTGTCGACGCTGAAATCATAGCTTTAACCGTTGAACTCAACGCTTTGCAACATCTCTCCTTGACAAACTGAGACGGACTTGCCATGGTTTTCCTCCCGTGAGCCAAGTGATTACTTGTGTGGTTTCTCAAGGGGCAACAATCCACTGTTGTTAATCCATCAGCATCGATGAAAAAACATGCCATGTCTTCACCAAACAATCTGCAAAAGAGTTTGCTGAAGATACCAACATTACTATGTTCAACCTACTAAGACCACAACATTTGTATATAGCTGAGATGGGGTGAATATATATATATACATGTTCTATCCCTGTATATTTCTACATATATATATGGAATGAACATATTATACTGTTTAATTCTCATCGTATCCCCACACATATATATATATATACATATACTATATATATCCCACATCCACATAGATTAAAAAAAACAATATATATATATATATACATATACATCCCATCTATATCCCATCTATATCCCATCTATATCTCTATCTAATTGCTGGTTGACCTACCTCCCTGAAAAATGATGGAGTTCGTCAGATTGGATCATCATCCAGTTCCTATTCCAACCAGCGCCTGGCTCGGGGACGACCTCAGAGAATCCAGAATCCGGGGGGATCGATGGTTTTTTTTTAATGATCTTACCGTGATGTCATGGGGAAATCATGCTAATATCATGGGATTTTATCTGGTTTTATAATTTATATGGTTTTTATGTGGTTTTATATGGTTGTTTATGGGATTTTATCGGATTCTATTGGTATGTTTGGTGGGATTTCATGGGATTTTAGAGGAAATTCATGGCTATATTTAGAAAGAGGCAAACAACTGTAGTTCACATCGAAATTAAATTTCTGGATGATGCTGGATGTTCATCCAGTAAAAACTCATAGAGAACATATTATATATGTATTTATATATATATATATTTATATTATAACAGTTCTAGATAGAATATTGATATATTGCCCTGTCCATCCAACCGCAGCGGCCGTTTCCAAAACAACTCCCGCGTAGCCCAGGAGCCCCCACGGTGCATGTTCTCCGGCTGGCTTTTCACCTGAAAGTAGCCCTGTCCTATCCCATTGGACACATTGGACTGCGTTGATAGTGATCCCTACTATGGATACCAATAGTCCCCAAGAATCCAGGTAGTATAACTGCCTTTAATGATCAGGGGAAATTTAATGGCACCGATATTTCGGGAATATCATTTCACCAAGGTGCCAGCAGCTGGGGCGGTACCCAAGCCCAAAGTCACTGTCTGTGCCTATATCGAAAGGAACCCTGGAAAACTAAGTCACGGCCAAGATGAGAAACTCAAATTTTCAAAAAAAAAACATATTGGGCCGGCAATTCAGCTGTCACACTAGGAAATTTGGTGGTTCAGCCCAGTTAGCAAGTACAGTAATTAATTAGGTTGTAACCCCAGTTCTGAGTAGGATAAGTACTGGGTAAGTAGGGTTAGCTGTTAGCCCAGTTATAACCGTGGGATTATAACCTACTTCCCACCTGGAGTGACCCACCAATTAGCTGTTTATCAGATTCCGTCCGCCATTTGTAGCAAACAATCAACCCACTTTCACCTATAAGAGGGTGCCAGTAATAAGTTGGTGTATCACCCCATCTACCTCTAGATACCTCCAACACAATTCCGAGTTATAAGCACACTTTTTTTCTTAACATTCAGAAACGTTTACTTGATTGGAACTGCAGTTCCACTTGTAAGAGGATATTTGGTGATATATAACTATATAGTTATAGGATGTTGTAGGGGTTATATCCCAACTTATGGGATTTTACCCTCAACTGCACCCCCAAATTTACATTCACACCTGGGGAACCCCCGCGCCCCGGCCCCTTTTTCGCATTCTGAAACATGGCCCAGTACCAATTAGAAGTGGGGTGATAACCCCAGCCACGGACTATACTATAGACGGGGAAGTAATATTCTTTGAGATTCTTATTTTTTTTGAGGACCCAAGTTGCATCTGATACTATCTGATGATGCTTGGGGTTCCATAACCCACCTTATAACTGGTACTGGGCCATGTATCGTGGTGAGTTCCGGTCCGGAAAGAATCACCACATCCGTGCAAAAAATGTGCACCCGGCGGCGCGCCGGATGTCAGAGGGCTCAGGGGCGATGTGGCAGTTGTGACTGACTTGATTTCTTGTTGCATCCGTGCATATATCCAGGGCAAATAACATCCACAGCATCAAACTCGAGCATAATATAGTAATAGTATTTTTTTAGATTCAAATCTACAAAATCCATCAAAATCCTAAACTGGAAGTAATAACAATTCTCATCGCTTCCAGTTCTCACAGCTTACAAAATCCGTCATAAACCGGCAAATTTTGGAGCCTCGACCGGTGAGTCTGTGAGTCCCCCCAGATCCCCCCAGAAACTGAGGGGCCTCACCACGTAGCTTAGCTATCTGAGGGGCCTTAGAATATTGTATATAAAGACGCCAAGACGCCAAGAGAAAATATCGATTTATGATGATGGTTATCCCATCACTTTTTCTGATTTACCCCATTGTTCTGGGAGTTAGATCCTGGATGATCCTGGATGATCCTGGTACATCTTCCAACAAACACATACTGAGCTTGTCTGAAAATGGGATGCCCTAAATCATGATGCTTAATAATCATTCATAATCATCATATATTCGCCATTATGTCGAATTTGAACAGCATGTTGCGAGCTATCTCTCATTTTCAGACTGACCTGTAACTATGTCCACCTGAAAGCTAATGCTCCAGAATTAGCTAAGTTGGTGAATTGTCACACCATTAAACTTGTTGGATAGATCATCTAGATCTATCATAAACCATAGATGTTAGTTCTGAGTCAACAACTTTAGCTATCATAAATCAGCTGGAAATCCCATGTCATCACTAAATCAGGCTATCCTTAGCCCAGGGAAGCCCCAGCATATCCCTGGAGGATTTGCTTCGCCCTTGAGCCGAGGTCGACCTGCCATGGGCTTGTGCCCGGGCGGCCGGAACCAAGCTGCGAAGTTCTGCACCGGATCGGTTGCGCGAGACAATTTTACTACGAAAAATGACGGTTGCACTGGGAAAATCATGGGAAATTTGTGACTTCATAGGGAACCTGTTCCACTAAAAATGGAGGTGTTGTTGGGAAAGCCGCAGAAACCATGGTAGTTTTTATACAGAATTCGTTTTTGGGGGTTCCAATCTACATGTTCCCATCATCCAATTTCGGGAATCAAAATTGGAGGAGAATTCAAAAGGTAAAATTATCAGGTGGAAATTATTACAGTAGGAAAGTCACAATCTAATTAGTTACTGTATCTTATCAATTATGCTCGTTATTGTTAGGAAAGATGTAATCTCATATTCCATGAAACGTGTCCAAAAGGCTGTATATAATACGTGCCAAGAACAGAGTATAATTATGAATAACCATAGTTTCATGGAATAGTAGATTACATGTGTTATAAATACATTTAAATTTATTATATAACATGATTGTTCCAAGAACAGAGATAACATGTGCCAAGTCCCATGTCACGTGCTTATTGTATTTGTTCTTTGCCAGGTTTCACTCGTAGACTCTTTAAAAGCAACTACCATGGAAGTCTGGGACAAGGGTGCTTCTAGGGCCCTAGGCAGTTTCATATCGATATAATTATTTATAGTATGAATATATGTAATTGTAGGTTATATATATAGACTATATATATATACACACTCATGTATATATACATTATACATTGTATGACATATCTATCATAAAATCTATGCCAATCATATATCTATATATAATATATATATATATATAGTATAGGTAGAATACATATGAAATTCAACCGCTATATGGCTGAAAATTGTCACTCATGTCAGGTACGATCCTGGCTTTCACACCTCGGAACCATCGGTGGTTGGTGGTTGGGCCACCGTCATCTCCCCCAGTTTTGATCCCTTTTGTGTTGAAAAACTGTTGAACCCAGCCATTCGGAGGCAAACAAGAATTAGGGTTTTTTTCAATGCCCTGGCAATCCCATCCTTTTGGTAGTTTAAGGCTAAGATCATGGGGTTCTTGGATTAAAAAACCAACCAATTTGGGAAGCTAAGGTCCGGTCACTTTTTTTGGTAACCGGGTATCAAAACTTAGGGTGCCGGGTATATTATATACATATATATATAGTTCATGTTGAGCCATTTAAACGTCAAAGGTCCCACTGTTTTTTGTCATTGGTATATGCAAAACCAGTTTGAAATCCCGATAATGGATTCATGACCATTCCCCCCGTGGGAAAATCTTATGAAATCCAACTTTAGACTACAGCATATATTAATCAATATTGGGGCTCCCTTCTTGCTACATGACTTTGATGCCTGCGTTGCCTGCGTTTTGGATGTGTTGGGTACTGCGCTTCCCGCCGCCGGCCGATAGTCTTCGGGACCTGCTGCGAGCTGTACAGTCTCGAATTGTCAGTGTTCCACTAGACATTCAACAGGCCATGGTCCCATAGGGCGAATCTGTCACCGATACAACGGAAATTCACCAAAATAGGAATGCACCTAGGAAATCTTAGGACAATATGGGATGTCTTACGCGATTTGGCTGCTTTTTTTTGGGCCGGTCCGCTTTCATTTCTGTCAAGCTTTATCAACGAAGACGTACGATTTTCCCAAATCCAGAATAGGGGTGTAGTGACTGGCCATGTGATACCCTTGTGGATCACACTGAAGCAGTCTGTGCTGCTTTTCAAAAGCCGCGTTTCTATGCATTTCTGGTAACTAAAGATTAAGTCGAGCCAGCCTAACGCTGGGACAGAGCGGAAATCGAGAATCGACAGTACTTCTTGGGTTCGCCTGAAAAATAGCTATTTCATGGTATTTCTCGAAGACAGAATGGTTTCAAATTGGTTCCTATTAAATTTTATTAAATGATTCTTTGGAGGCCCATTTTGGACAAGTTTGGTTGGTAACCCACTTCTATGGCCAATGGCCACATCATCCATTGGTATTATATATATATATGTATAGATATGTGCAGGTTTCCTACAATAGAGGTACCTCAAGTCACCATGGGTTTCAGTACCTAAAAAGGTCTTGGATGATTTCTTTGGGTACCCTCACATCTTAGGAAACCCCTATATAGTATCTATGACATATGTATAAATATATTTACATATATATATATATTTATATATATATAAATATATATATACATGTATATATATAAATATAATATATATATATGTATATATATATGTAAAAATATGCATTCAAAAATCAACTCACTTCCGTCCTGTGGATACTCATCAAGGTGCACCCCCCAGGATCTGGTCCCTTGGTAAGGTCGTCACCTGGAGCCTCCGAAAATTTTCAAAAAACGCGTGGCAAGTCATGGCGCTTTTGGCCTGGATCGAAGTGGCGATTTCTCAGTGGCGACTGAGTCTGGTTCAGTAGTCGAAATCCAAGACACTGCCTGGAACATGTCGGTCTCCTCAAAAAACCCAAAAACCAGAAAACAAATACATACAAATACAGTATACCCTGTAAGTTCAGTATGAGTTTTACCACTTCAAAAGGGGTTGATGAGGGTCTAGGTATTCATGTTGAACATCCAATGAACTCAGAGCAGACCACGAAACATGCCATGATGGTTTGATCTTTGCAAATGTCCGGAAAATCCATTGCCACAACTTACCGTCTGGTAATTTAACATAGCTATGGAAAATCACCATTTTTAATGGGAAAATCCACTATTTCTATGGCCATGTTCAATAGCTATGTTAGTTTACCAGAGGGTACTGCTAATGGTTTTAATAACAACATGTAACATCCACACTGCACAATTAGCTGTGATTTGTTCTTAGGCCTGCAGTAGGAATGTCACCATCGGATTAATAACCCGCCCCAACAAGGTCAGATGGACCTTGTAAGGTCTTTCCTAGTGTCCCCCCTTAATACACGCCCTCTGAACCATGAAATTTTGGATATGGCTTGGAATCTATAGAAGTCAATTAGATGTTCATAGAATTCCATTGGATTTGATGAGATTTCATTGCAAAAATTTCATGGGTATGAGATTGATGAGACATGATGAGAAACAAAAAAGAATTGGAAATAAATAAGTTTGGATCAAAAAAAATAGGATTTCAGCACTGGAGGTTGATTAATCATGTCCAGGCCAAAGAGTTTATTATATAATCCGGGGGGGGCACCTGTTTTTAAATTACATTTTTTGGGGGGGGGGCAGTGGAGGTTGTTTAATCGTGAGGGTTTGATTCATCTTGACTTGACATTACTACCAAATAGGACAACATTCTCCCGAGCCATCCAAAACTTGGCACTGTGAACCGTGGACGATTCTGTGTTGTCAGCAGATCCATGGGTCACATCCACTGGTTTATCATCTCCCATGAAACGAGTGCCTTAAATGGGCTTATGAATCCATTTTCTAACAGGCCCAAATCATAATATGGGTGATTATGTCCCCTTGTATATCCATTATGTGCCCATTACATCACATTTTTTCCTGGTTAACGCATGTGGAAGTTGTTTTGTCTTATCCCCTATATTCCCCTATGATATCCCCTATGATATCCCCGAGAATATCGCCGTTCCACCATTTTGTCGGTGATTTTTCACCCACTGGTGGGTTTCACCAAAGTTGAACGCCAAACTATGCGAAACTCAGCCCTCAGCTGAGCCATATTTTAGCATTATTAATGATCCATATTCAATCATACTGTAGAAGAAATCCTGCAACAGTTGGCAACTATTGGTAATTATGACACACTGTAAATAATGTGATTATAAGATGGGTATGGGTCAATACCTATAGATACATTTTAGTGGGATGAACATCCATTTACCAGCTATTTTGGGGTTCACTAGGTACCAGGGTTTTGACCCATCCCCAGATATTATAACGGAATGTTGACCATCTACATCCATCTACCAACTGCAGGACGCAACGCAACACGTGCCATGGGCCGGGCCCTTTTCGCCTTTCCGACCAAGGTTGGAACCGAGGGGATAGCTGGAGTCCGCCAGGACCTTGATGTTTCACACCGTTTTCCGGAAAACGATGGAGATCAGGGGGGAGAAATTTAATGTGGATATTCACCAACTAACAATACAGTTGTTTAATGTTTTTGTTTTTCAAAATTTATGGGAATTGATAACTATAACCAACTATGACCAGAAACACATGGGATCCAGCAGGAAGGCCTCTCTTTAAATTTTTTCATGGCTAAGTTGTAGGATGCCTAGGTGAAGTGTAGGATATATCTGCTGGGTCACCGGGGATCATCGTCCTTTTTCTATTAGGTTGATGGTTTTCTTTTAAATAAAACCAGCAACCAGCTATCAATATGTGGGATGTGAAGCCCATATATTGATGATTTTGATGTGAAGCCTATTTTGATGGTGTATAATTAAATGGGGTTCACATCCCACATATAAAAATCATAGAAATGCTGACTTAAGCCTCCAAAAACGAGGGGTTAACCAATCAAATGTGGGAATGTTCATCAACACCAATGGATAGATAGGTTTGTCATGGTTTGTCCGAAATTGTGGTATAAATTCAATAACAATGTTACAAGGGAAGTGATGTTAGACAATTTTGTCCTAGGATTATACACATTTATACACCATTTCTTTGAGAAACTCGTGTCATGTCATTCCTATACGACCCGCAAAAAAGGCAAGAAACAGTTTTGCTTTGTTCATGTGCTTTGTACATGTCATGAGTCGACATGTTAAGACATCCATCTTTTCAGCCAATCAACTTTGGAAAACAATCAGCCAAGCAACACCACATTCGCCGCAGGCATAGACTTTGGTTGGCCCACCTACCTGGTTTTTTCGAGGGGATCATTGGATGTCATCAAATCCCCAGTGCCCGGGACAGGCCCCATCAGTATTAGTATTGGTTAATACGTAAAGTACTTTTTTTGTGTACGTCAATATTACGTGTATGTGTATATCTACATATACATATGTTTACATATGTTTTACATAGACATAAATAATATGTATGCATATACTTTATGTATACACCTCGACCCGACTCCAAGCACGCATAGACAATATTGGTATCTTGGCCCATGTTTGTATCATGTTTTTTTTTTTTAAAAAAGGGGCGCATGCACGGTCTAGGTACAGTATATGTGTCCTGAGTCATGATATATACCATTATAAATTATAATCAATTATATATATACATATCATATATCATGAGTTATCACAAATCAAATCACATGACGTGTTTGTCAGAAACAACTGGGATAATGTAGAGCCTCAAGGAAAAGAACACATGCAACATGATTGCTCCCAACACCCCAACTAGGGGATTAAACTCGGAGAAAACCACCATTTTTGTCCCCCTCCTGTGGTTATGACTCTCCTATAGGGTTGGAGATGGTTGGAGATCATGGAGAAACCCCAGATTTGGGTGTCATCATTCCTCTAGCATCCGGGATTTTTTTTGGACAGGACTTGTGAGGACTTGTGAGGACTTGATCTGATAGGATGGGGATTTTTTGCAACAAACATGTTGTCTTGAAACCAGCAACAAAAAATCAAAAAAAATACCCATCATTAGAATAACTACGAGCAAAGTCACATATCACATATCTCTATATATATATATCAATCAAATCCACAATGTGTAGTGTAGTTTCATTTCATAGGCACGTCGTCTGTTTTCCATCTGGGTTTGTCTAAAAATGAGGGAGTACCTGGTACCTCAAATGGCATTGTAATGGGCCAAAAGCCGTGTTTTTTTAAAACATATTTTCGCAATAGTCTGGGTAAATTATAATACTTCACTAACCTGAATTAAGGCCATTTGGGGATGATTTCAAATGATTTCCCTTATCTTAAGTTATTAACCATGATTCCAGGTTTCGGTCGCAGTGAGGTCGTGATAATTTGCTCAGAATAATGAGAATTTGGGTTTTCCCAAAATTGTCAGAGGTCTCCTGGTCAGGTGAGCAATAGCAGTGTTGAGAGATCCTCATGTTAGACACCATGAATTTCCTGGTGAGAGATCCCCAGATTCATCATATTCAATGCTTCAAAGTGCTTAGCTTAAGAAATTCTGGTTGATTTCACATCCCCAAATTCAAACTCACCCTATGTCTATCAATCTTCATCACCATTATCCATCTTCAAACATGTACCTTCCAAAATAAGAAAATCTCTAGGTATCGAGGTGTTGAACGTCTTAAACGTCATTGAAATTCTCCATTTTTCCATCACATCCACACATTGGATTCCTATCCATTCTGCTGTTTCTACCCATGTCCCGTCCGCACGGTGACCTGACCCCCCGCCTCGCAGGCGGTGCCATGCAAGGGGTAAGGGTCATAGCCGCACGGTTCCTCATCATAGCGCCGCAGGCGGATGTAGCCTGGCTGCACGGCAGGAAGCCGGTCACCATGGAGGAAAAAAAAAAAACCTGGTTGGGATATGGGCCCCTTGTAAACATATGGTTATATATAATATGTGGGAATATATAACCATATATAACCATAGTAGTTAAGGAATATAACTGCATGACATTATATGACTATATATGGAATATATAACCATTATATACCATTATAATCAACCTACATATTATGTTCTTTGTGGAAATATAAAAACAAACTTTGCAAATCAGGCTCGGGATGATTCCCGAAAGCTGGGATCTTGCTGAACTTAGCTATCATGACTGGTTGGTGGTTGACCTATCCCTCTGAAAAATATGAGTTAGTCAGTTGGGATGATTCTTCCCAATATATGGAAAAAATGAAAAAACATGTTCCAAAGCACCAACCAGATGAGTGGTAGATAAATGTTCATGTGTATACATGGGCAAAAAATCCCCTGATAAATGGGAGATCATAAAGGGGTGTTCAGTAGCATAAATCCATCATAAATCCATCTGCATAACAAGATTAAAAGAGCAATTTTGCAAACTTAACGGAGCATTCCAGTAGAGACGGAGTAGCCGGGCAAGGGAATGGATGGAATGGATGGGTTGTACTGCAGGCCTGCGGGATTCTCTCCTCTCCAACCTATTTACTATGGCCAGAAATAAGGCAGAATACTTCTTTGGCTGCTTTTTGATGGGCCATGATGGGCCATTCTTGACATTCTTGACCAATGGCCGTACTTCACAAATTTGGTGTGAATCCCCACTGTACATCACTGCTGGAAATGCTGGGCACTTTGCAATTTACAGTAATTGAATTTCGAACAATCTTGAATTCATGAGCTATATGTAAATCAAATTAAAAAAATACATATTTGTGATTAATTCAAGTCATATAGTTATATGTTATGCTATTAAATTAACCTAATACCAAGGCATGCTAAACTCGCCACATTCTCGCCTGCTTCGCCGAAAATGGTGCCCCAGCTGTTTCTGATCAGCCAATAGTTGATACCTTTCCTCAGGGAACGCGAATGATGGAAGGGTGCATCAGCGCATTGCGAATTTGACGTGATTACGTTTCCCGTTTGTCAAAAAAAACAGGTTGGTTATATAATATGGCAAATCGAAAATTGAAGTTGATCATTGTCAAAGGGAAACTAACTATCGCGCGGCATCACTTCCGAGCTTCCCGTTTCAACAAAACGGACCCCATAAATCTTGGGCTGAACTTGGCAATTTCAAGAGTGCAACCCAGGAAAATGTCACACTTTGCCCAGTTGCACTAAGAAAAACATGACCCATGGATCAATGGGGAAAAAAACACAATGAGGACTCGGAGTCAAAATGATATCATCATCTATTATCACATCCCAAGTGTTCGCCATCTACAATATTCCTAATTATACAACAACCAGGTAAGTTGCTATCACATACCCTCTGGTAATTTAACATAACTATAGAACATCACCATTTTTAATGGGAAAATCCACCATAAATGCCCATGTTCAATAGCTATGTTAGTTACCAGAGGGTAATCTGGATGATTCACAAACAGTCACCAACCTGAAGATCGGCCATTCTGGGATAGAAATCTACTGTCGCCCTTGTGCAATTCCCATCATTCATTCGTGACGTAGAGCGGTGAGGTCGCCATGATCCACTCAGATATGTTTCTGTCTGAAATTAGGTACTCCCAAATTCAATATGCCCCATCAAAATCCATAAACAAATGTTATTTTATGGTAAATCCCATGTTCAAACAGACTCATAAACCATTGACCAAGGCAATCTGACGCGATTTCAGAGCTGAGCTAACTCATTTTGTTTACCACAAATGACCCTCTTGTAGTCTAAGATAGCCATGGGAAATTGCTTAGCTGTAAATCATCGAAAAGAAACATATGAAACATTGCCATTTGATATGGCTATGTTAGATGTCCAAACATAAAGATATATAAAGTTCAAGCCAGTTACTCAGTTTACTCGTAGGGGAGCATATCAACTTGACTCGGTATTGTGTTGTAAGCCCTCTGATGAGTGAAACAAAAGTCCGCGTGGTTAATCCGGGGTCGCCATTATGTTGCCCAAATTGGTATCATTCAGATCATCATGTTACCCGGCCTGGTAAACGTTTACATAACTATGGAACATCACCAGTTTCGATAGGTAAATCAACTATTTCTATGGTCCATATTTTCCATAGCTTTTTGTATGTTTACCGGAGGGTATCTGGTTTTTTTGGGATTTTGTAGGTTAATTGGGATCATCCTCGATCCTGGGTAGCAACGGAATGTTAGGAACAAATCGTAGCCGACATGGTAAATCAAACATGGCTTGCTGGAAAAGCACCATTTATAAATTATGTTCCCATTGAAACCCTCATTTCCAAGGGGTGTCCCATTGCTACGTTTGATTATCGGAGGGTAATCACCACACAAATACTGCTATCGACAAACACCAAATCACATGAAATCCCATCCAGCTCATATTCCAATTCCCGTCCTAAATGGCGTCCAAAAATACATAACTGACATAACTCATGTGGGCGACTCCACAAGGCAATAGTCACCATCCATTATCCCCAACATGATCCCTTTTTTTCGCACAATCAACTTCAACACGCCAGGATTGTCTGAAAATATGCTACCCCTGCCAATGCATCCTGGAAGTTTCTTCAATACGTCATGTTCATTCCATGTTTTCTCCTTAAGCCCAGTACTCCCAGCCGCCCAGCTTCTCAGAGCCGAAACCATCCAACACCACCGCATGGTTGATGTTTGGCGCTGTCTTGTTGCAGCTATCAAAGATTCCTCGACGCCAGGTGTGGCAGGTGTTGGTCTACCATGGTCCATCCTATGGTGACTCATGGGTTGCCCAAACCTAGAGATCTTGGCCATGTTCTGCACGTAACCCGTCCACTGGGAGTATACCAACCATATGTTAACGACCGGAAACTTAAGTGCAAATCGACGTTCTGACCGACACACACACACACACATCTTTAAATCCATAATTTTCATGAATTCATATTTGAATATTAAGAGATATTGTAAATTATAAATAATTCTACACACACACAACCATATGAAACGTTTGAGTCTTCCTAACAAAATGACCCCCTTTCCGACTCCGGCTTCATCCCCATCTCCGGTTTCGATCCTCCGTGGTACAACCACCAATTGCTGGCGTCCACAGAGACAGCCACAGGGCCTTCCATGACCGCCTCCATCAAGGCCTGCGTGGCAGCTGAACGAGAAGTCATCGTACTGTTTGACCCTCCGTTTGTACCGTTTAAAAATGGTGGTTTACCACGCACTGATAGTACTTCATCTTTTTTACACACTTTTACCATTATTTAATGGTATTTGGAGGGTCTAGATAGGTAGATTATGTAGGAAATATATGAGAATTATGAGAACCAATATTATAACAATGGGTAAATATATCGGAAAATATGTAAATGTGAAAAGAACAATCAATACATTGACGGGATATATCGAACAAAATGATGGGATATCACATAAATAATGGCAGATTATCGGATATAATCGGTGTGTATATATATATATATATGTGTTTCTTTCAAAAGAATGGGTATATGGTATATATAAATATCAACCATTACTCAGACGTTGGGTTTGTGTATGTTTTTTTTTTTTTTTAACCACGAACAAGCACGATTAAAAGGGTTTTTAAAAAATCTTAATTTATCATGTAAATGTAAATAGATACATACATAAAAACATAATGTAATTATATATATACATACATATATGTATGTATCTACATATATATATATATGTATACTATATATATATGGGTAAAATATAATATTTCACTAACCTAAATTAAGGCCATTTGGGCATGATTTCCCTTACTAACCATGATTCCAGGTTTCGGGAGAACAGTGAGGTCGTTATAATTTTCCCATATATATACTATATATAAATAAATATAGTTAATATATATATATATATTATTTTTATTATTATTATTATTTATTATTATTATTATATATACATGATGAAGTAATAAACTCTTATAATCGTGGTTGTCGTTGGTTAATTTCCTCCCTATCGCCAAACATTGGGTCACCAACGGTTGACTCTCCATGATTTGAGCTAATGGCTGTGGCAGAATCCCAGGGAGTTTTTTGAGCCTTCAAAAAAGGAGGGAACAGTAAAAACCCAGAAAAAACCGGGATAATGTACCCAACTATTCACCAATCATTCCAATCATTGGCTACTATATATAAAGTGATCTATAAAGTATTCATTGAAACCCCGATGTTTGTAGAAGCACTGAGTCACTAAGACTTCAACTTCGCGGAACTCAGTCAGACAGTTCCATCGGCATCCTGTTGGGGATCCGACACAAACAGGAAGTGGCATGATTTGTGGTTTGTAACTGGGATGTAGACCAAAAAAAAAAATGTAATTAGCCCAGTTCCTAACCACAAATCGCCCAATTCTGGCAACAGCGTTGTCAGTGTATACTGATTGGTGGTTTCAATACCATGGAACATATAAAAAAAATATCATAGTTATTTCAGTGTTCACAAAACGTGTAAATATGCAATGAATTGCAATTTTCGTTGCATGTATGCTTCAAACAGGGTTATTTTTCTGTGTTTTTTGAGTACCCTTATGGAGGAAACACGCTGCACGGAGAGAACTTAGCATGCCCTGTTTTTTTAGCCTAAAATATGCATTTTGTATGGCAATACTGTGGTTTGGTTCTTCGACACACTGAAATTTAGAATGTCCCTTGGCCGGCATTCTAAAATACCCTAAAAACATGGTTGTTGGCCGTATTCTAAGTTCAAACATCAAAATTTTGGAAAACTTGTGAGCATTCTAAGTTTCAGTGTGTCGCTATAATTGGAATTGTCATTCAAAACAGAAAAGAAAATCCACTTATTCCAAACCGCCAGCCAGTTGAACATAAAACTCTCAATACATCAATCAAGCAGCATCCACCACGAACACCCCCACAAGCAAACAACTCCATACCCAATATCATTTTTTGAAATATCATCAACATCAACAACAACACCCATCAATCATCAAAAGAAACATGAATAATGAATGATTATTGATGATGTTCGACTTTCGCTAGCAAACAACACACTCTGATAATGATTTTTCTGGTTAAACCCCTATTTGTTGATTCTTTCAACATGGTTTCAGCCTGTTTCAACACACACGTGATGCGTTTCCCGTGGATGCCAGCTCCACCCGGCACCGCTGCATCGTTCTTGATGACGTTCACGTGCCCCGTGATGCTGGCTTTGGGCGGCCAATACACGGTGCCGTTATAGGCCTCACCTCAGGCTGGGAATTTGCCAAGGTGAGCAGATCCAAACAGAAAGGAGTTTCGTTGTTAAACCATGTTAAACCCCAAAAAGATGAGGAAACATGGTGATTGAAGCAGGAAAAAAAAAACATGAACCAGCAAGAATCATGATCTAAACCGGGAGAAGGGTGATTTCTATAAGCAACACATATGGTGATTCGCCATTCTGCATCTTTTGGGGGTCACTATGCAATGTTGATCGATAATGTTCTTGGTCCATCACCATCTATCATTTACTCTAATTGAGTCTATATAATGTAGTTTGAAAAACAGCACTTTCATGCATTTTCTTTTTTGTTCACTATTCAAAGGTTTTTGTGTTTCTGAAGACCATACCTTCACAACACATAAAAACAGGTTCCGAATCATCCCATTCATTTGGGAGTCATTCACAATACAATGATACCCATAATTAGGGGGTTGCAAAATGGAGCTGATTAGGTTTACATAAACACAAACCCCAGTGATCATAGTTTTATCCCCCATAAACCCTAGTTAAGCAAGTTATCAGTCAACTTAGCTATCTGTTGTAGATAGGAGGGCCTCACCTTGTTTTTTGCAACTATGATTTACACTTTACACATAGTAAGGTCCACGAATGGTACTTGGGGTGATCCTGACCTGCAGGGACCCCGAAACAGGCAGCGTTGACGCGATGCAACCAGACTTGCAATTACGTCTGGGAGATAAACACAAATACATATACATAATTATGTATATATATATATATATAAGTAAACACATATAGTTATATTATAGCGACGGACATATACTTAGAACATCAATTTTTCCAAAATTTCGGAACCTCCTCTTAGAACATCAAAATTACCATACTTAGAACTTCAAAAATGTTTCTAAGTATGCACTTAGAACATCAGAAAAACAGATACTTAGAACATCTCCTTTGATTTTCGCATACTTAGAACATTAAAACACACATATACTTAGAACATGTCCTGTTACTTTGGTAAATCTGCATATATACACACAAATACCTTGGTGAACACCATACTTAGAACACTTTCTCCCCTCACTG
>Ga0126342_10006877_pt1 | contig 20244 bp, 22 predicted proteins | sample Cyp1metagenome_FD_92528 | JGI IMG/M metagenome (GOLD analysis project Ga0126342, IMG submission 92528) | Coral microbial communities from Lord Howe Island, Old Settlement Bay, Australia - Cyphastrea 1 metagenome | ecosystem: Host-associated > Invertebrates > Cnidaria > Coral ...
CGACCAAAGAGTTGCGCAATCCTGGGAGTTGCGGAATCTGTCGAAAGTAGTTGCGCAAGCAGAGTTGCGCAATCCTAGGAGTTGCGCAAGCAGAGTTGCGCAATCCTGGGAGTTGCGCAATCCAAGTTGCGCAATCCTAGTTGCGCAATCCGACCAAAGAGTTGCGCAATCCTAGTTGCGCAATCCGGAGAAGTTTCGGAATCGGACTTTATTCCCTTGGCCCATCTGTTCCAGGATCAAACGCTGAGTTGATGTGGAATGCATCGCACGTGCAAAAACACTTCAGTTAAACCTGACAGGAGCCATTGGATGATCAGGAGTGAAAAACTGTGCGAAGGAAATCTTTCAATGTCCTTGCTAGAAGACTCAAATTGTTCTGATGCAGCGCGTTCATCCTCTAGTGACATTGGAAATTCAGATTGCGAAAACCGTGCAAACCGAGAAAATTGAAAACAGGTTGTTTGGAAACGGCATGGTGGTTCTTGGGTTAGCCACGTCCCATGACGAAAATATAGGACTGATGCAGGTACGTCCAGCTGGCCAAGCTGGATATCCCATTTCACTGGTAGCTTCGTTGGACACAGTCCCAGTGAAATGCTGTGTCCCCCTGCAGTTTGAAATGATGCAAAAGATGAGCTGTATCACAGCGTTAGAAAAAGTAGAAGTTTAACATCTGTTCAGAAGTCGCCTAACAAGCAGCACAAATTGACATCATCAGGTAGAAGTTTTACATCTTTTCAGCTGTTCCACACACACGCCCCGCTGCCGCGAGGCTTTTTTATGGAGGTCACCAACAGCGAAGAGCTATTATCTGTTCCCTGAAGCAGGAAATTGCAATGGCTTCAAAATACAGGGAAATGGGTAGATGAATTAGCCAGAAGGCTCAGTCCTCGTTCATGATGTCAGTCCTCAATGTCCGACAAGGCCTCCATCTGCATTCTCAGAGCATGCTGCGACAAAGTTTGGGTCGTGGTTGCCAAATGGCTGGCAAGGTGGGCCAAGTCTTCTGCCGTGAAGATTTGACATGGATCGGTGGCCAAGTCGGTTTGGTCCGCTTCAATCTTCTCAGGGATCGCTGCATTGGCTTCTCTGTCATTGCTGAGAATGTTGTACAGGATACTTGCCAGTTGGTGGATCTGACTTGGAACCGGTAAGAACCGGCAATGTGCCAACGTTGGCCGCGTTGGACGTGTTGTCATCCATCACGGATTCATGGGGAGAGTCTTGGTGCTCCGACGTCTGATCGGCATTGTCAGACGGTTGCCACGGCTGGTGCCAATGCTGGTAGTTGTCCACGGGCACGGGAATGCCATAGAAACGACGCCAGTAATTGGCGAGGCGAGTGGCTTGTTGCCAGCTGTCTATGTAGCCCCCATTTTCTGCTCTGACATGACCAACGATTCCATTGAAGAAGTACTCCGGTTGCCTATTCCGTTTTTCTCCTTGACGATCCACTTCTGTCACTACCAAGCGGTCGGGGGTATTCGATCCAGGAGGCGATACTATCTTCTTGAAGATGTGAGTATGTAAGACTTTGTTCTGTTTCTGGATTTCCGATTGCAGCGGATAGGCTTCCCCTTGGGGGTACCACTGAGATCCAGATGGCATAGGTACCGGAGGGATATCAGAGGTGTATCCGAAATGAGGAGCGCTTGATGGCGTGTCACCAAGTTCGGTGGTGCCAGATTGTTGCTGGTTTGAAGACCAGGATGCTTGACTTGGATCACCTATGGGATGATGGTCAGAAGAGGCCGCAGCGTGGCTATGCTGCGCAGAGGCGGTAAGCTGGCGGCGATGGAGGCTCATTGGTCCGCGGGGAGAATCGATGCCAGCACAATCGGAATCCCGTTTGGTCATGGTGAATGCTTAAGCCGAAAATAAACCATGTTGAAACAAGTTGGTGCCACAGCAGCAAAAGAACAAGGTGAGATAAAAAAGAAAGGAAAGGAAGGAAAGATGCAACAGCACTGACAGTAAGCAAGCGATGCGGCAGTGGGCTTGTTTTGTGACCAACTCATGGGAGCATGTTCCGGTTGGGAAGTGCTTTATGGCAACTCAGCCGCATGATGTATGGTTGGTTCGCGTTTACGAACGGGCGAAGTTCATTGGGGAATAGGATGCCAAGTTCCTGACCCTCTGTCCAACGTGGGCGATGTTCATGAAGCAGGTCAAACAAGAGGTGTTCATTCCTCAAGACGAAGGTGTCGCCCGTGATATCCTGCCAATGAAGATCCAAAGACGTATGTTCAATGAAACAATCCCAGGTATAGTAGATGTGCTGGCTGATGTATAGAGCAGTGTTTCGACCATAAGAGAACGTACATGTGTCGGATGGATGAGAACATGATAAGTGAACAGAGCCATTTCTTCCATGCGGTTCAAGCCCGTGAGTTCACTGCAAGATGTCATGTCCATGTGGTCATGTCCCAGTTCCGAGAGGACTGGACGGACCTGGTCCAAGTTAACAATAACCAGTACTCGGCGTGTGTCCCTCACTGGGGGAACATATCGCCAGGCATCCCTGTAGTGCTGGGTCCGTGGACGAGACTCGTTGGAATGTCTCCACATGGGTGGGTCGTCCCGAGAGCGGGATCGGTCAGGTCGAGTGCGTACATAATCAGATGAGTAAGCCATAATGTCTGAGGCACACTGCAACAGTGAGAACAGTGCAAATGAAATTGAGGGAAACAGGAAACAGGAAGCCACAGTTTAAGATGCAAACTTTCAGAAAGCAAAAATTGGAAATTGCCGATGATAAGTCCAGCAAGCACGAACTAGATGGACAATCGGACGTTTTTTTGTGCCAGGTTAGGTTGCAATCTCAGTCCTCGGTTTCCGGTTCATGAGACGGAAGTTCCCAATGCTGGTGTTCGGGCAGCTGTTTGATAGCGACCCATCTCATTTTACAAACGAATTTGGGTTGCATATTTGGAACGTGGGTGAAACGGATATAGACGCTCTGGGCTTGAAAAAATGGGCGAGAGAAAAGGTTGTGAGTGTGGAGTGTGGAACCCCACAAGTGTTTTAGATCTGTACATCCTTCCAAAATTGACTTCAGCTTCTGATTCGGACGGAGTCCGTGGATGACGGCAAGCACCATCATACGTGTTTGGATGATGCGAAAGCCTGAAAGAGATGAATGCTGTGAGTCATTGTGAGGGGAGTCAAAATGTAAATGATCAGGATCATCGAATTGAGGATTGCAAGATCGGATTGAAGCACTTTGTGCTTGAGTTTCCTTCGAAATTGAGGAGCTAGTCAATTCGTCAGACTGATGGCCGCAGTCATGACTTTCAGGAGGTTCAACGCATCATAGTTCTTGCCAAGGAGGCTCACTGGGATGCCCATCATAACAGCGACTCTTTCCACGGTTTCAATGGACTCCGCTGGTTGATGCGACCACCACTCTTCTGTCTTGGCGATGTTGTCAGTCAGAACCTTCCTTTTGGGCTCGGACAATGGCAATTCTTTGAGCCACTTATTGAAGGCACGTACTGCCAAGGTCGTTGGTAAGTGTTGGGACAGCCGGGGATTGACTGGGGATGGGCGCACAAGGAAACTGGATGCTCGAATTTAGGTGATTTTAGGTGGAGCTGGTGGGCTGGGGTGATTCGAGTTGTTCAGGAGGGCCCTCTGAATGGGTGTTGCTGCCGGACTAGATGCTGAAGGACCTGGAGCAGGTGAGGAGGTGACATCATCTGGACTTTCCCCAACCTTCTGACGCAACAACGCAAGTTGGCTGCGTAGTTGGGTTAATTCGTGCTGGGTGCCGGGGTCTGCCATGCGAGTTGGGACCCAGCTGTGGATGATATCCGCTATTTGCTGCGCAGCATACTTGGTGTTGTTCGTCTTATCCATCATTTTTCCATCTTGTCGAGCCCGACTGTGAGAGACCTTGTCCAAGTCGATGTCTTTTGCTCTGAGCTGTGTCAAGAGCTCCGTCATGAATACAACAGCTGCAATGTCTCCTGTAGGGATGATGTAGGGTTCACGACCATGAGCCAGTTTCCGAAGCCAGAAGCTGTTGGCTTGTTGATAAAGAAGAGCCGCCAATGGCAAGCAAAGAGGATCACACCCCTCGATGTCCAACTTTTGAGTGAAGGCAGACTGACGGATTGACTTTGGGAATGTCAATCCGCTGACTTTCTGGTTGTCGTAATGGTCCTGGTCTTCTTGCCAGTGTGGATTTGGATCAAACCCATAAGTGCGAAGGGCTGCTTGGTTGTCCTTTCCTTTCTGTGGAGTGCCAGACGGTGAATCGAAGCGACGAGGTTGGGATGATGGGACCGACGGGGTGCTTGGAGAGCACGGCTGAGTAGGTGGGCATGGAAGAGTTGGTGAGCATGGCGAGTGAGCGGGACGAGGAGGTCTTGGATATGGCAAGGTCGGTGGAGGAGATGCTGGAATCGTAGTTGGAGGTGCCGGTGGAAACTGTTGGCCAGGCCAATTTGGATTGAACATGGACCAATTCATGTAAGCACCCGACTGATTCATCATCATCTGGGGTCGGAACTGGGGCCGTGACATGTTCTGAGCTTGCTGCAACGATGCCTGCATAGGACCACGCCAGCGTGGAAAGAACGGCAAGTCTGGTCGTAGTTGCGGAGGGCTTCGTTCATGAGGGTCAGCTCGGTTACGCCCAGGCGCCGGTGAGCGAGATCGATCCGAATCTGTCATGGTCTGGTTCAGGAAACTCAAATTGGGCCACAATTGGGAAACTACGGTATTGAATGAATAGCATCAAGTTGTAAGCAAGACAAGTGAGAGAGTCAAACAATGAGCGGCGCAATAAATTACCAGGTGAAATTCAGAAAGTTCAGAATGGCAAGTCAACGCGTTAGTTACAAGGCACAATCAATAGTTCTAAAGATTTCCAATATGTAATGACAACTGAGAGGAGTGTCAGGACATCTCAGAGAACAACGGCGAACATGAAGACTGAATCACCGGAAAAAGAACAGCAAAAACAAATTGAGGCAACCGTGCAATTTTGAAATCCAATGCTCGTCCAGGTGTCCCTCGAAATGGTGGTTCCGGTTTCCGGAAATTTGCACGGGATTATATGGTCCTGTCTGATCAAAGCAAAATCATTCTATCCGTCATGGTCTCGACGTCTTGTGTATCGGTCCTTAGTTCTCTGGTTGATGCCTCGGTAAGTCAGGTCGATAGATGAGGACCCGTCATTGTCGGACTGAGGTGGTAGATTTTGCCATTTCAAGGCGACGAACTTCAAACCCACATGATGGCTGTGGGCAATCGTGTACTTCTCCGACGTTGTCGCCACCCCTTTCTCAGCTACTGCGAGCTGTGCCATCTCATTTCCTCCAGCTTTGAATGCCGTGTAGAAGGCCCCAAAGGATGGTACATCGCACTTCTGGTAGTTTTGATTGGCTTTTGCGTGGCAGGCGTGGGACAATCTCCACTGCCAGGGGGTCGGATGTACGCCCTGGCATCCCTCTGGCGTCCCTCTGGCGTTCCTTGGGTTCCACTGCTTTTGCGTGGCAGGCGTGGGACAATCTCCACTGCCAGGGGGTCGGAATGGCGCTGATGATAACATTTACTCTGTCGATAATGTTGAAAATGACGATGCTGATGATGATGATGATCATGATGATGATGATGATTATGATGATGATGATGATGATGAAGTTGTTGATGATGATGGTGATGAACATGACGAACATGATGATGACAATGTCTGTTGTTGATTGTGATGATGTGGACGACGATCATGTTGGATCATGATCATGATCATGACCATGACCATGATCATGATGATGTTGATGATTCTATGACGTCGCACTGCGTTGTAACAAGATTTGGTTACCAGCTGCACGTACCAATACGTATACGCAGGAAAAGTGCTAGTTACAGCAGGCGCCCGGAGCGATACCTGAGTGGGCGCCCGAAGCGATGCACGACCTGGGCGCCGGAAGCGAGAGCCTGGCCCGTCAAGAGTGTGGTGGAGCGTAGCGTCAAGAGCGTGCTGGGGGTTCCAGGAGGCAGTCCAAAGCGTCGCATCAAGAACGTTTTCGAAAATTCAAGAGCAAGATAATAGCGTAGCATCAAAAGCACGTTGGAATGTCGCCCGAGAAAATTGAGAGCACCCCTTCAAGAGCGTGTTGGAGGTCTTGACAAAAAGTTTGCAGCGTAGCGTTTTGGATGTTCCCAGAGGAAGTTCAAAGCGTAGCACTATATAAGAGCGTGCTGGAAACCCCAAGGGTTATCCACAAATTTGGCATCGAGAGCAGTTCCGATATGGCAAGAGCAAGTTAAGACGCTGGCATCAAGATCGTGTTGAACTAAGCCAAGAAAAATCACTAGGGTAAAATCAATGCGCGTTGGGGCCAAGAGCCTCGCAAAAAGACAGCACCGGACTGCTCCAGCAGGAGCCTGGGATAGCATCAAGAATGCGTTGGAATCAAGAGCGGGCCGGAATGTTCCAAGCGAGGGCAAGAGCGTAGCATCAAGAGCGGGTTGGGAATTCCAAGGGAAATTTATGAGCGTAGCATCATGAGCTTCTTGGGCTGGTCAAAAACACAATTGAAAGAGTAACATCAAGAGCATGTATTGAAAGAGTAACATCAAGAGCATGTTGGAACTTCCAGAAGCAAACGCAGAGCTTAGCATCAAAATTTGTCGACCTGTTCCAAACCAAAAAAACATGAAGACTGCGTGGGAGGTTCTAAGAGAAAGCCACGCGTATAACATTGCATTCCAAGAGAAAGTTGTCAGAGCAACATTACGGCCCTGGTGGAAATGGAAAAAGGAACTGAAGAGCTTAGCACTCAAAGCGTGGTGGAGGTGGAAGCGGAAGCCCCAATAAAAGCTGGGAGCGCAGCATCACAAGAGTTCGATGAATCAAAAAATTACCAGCTCATCCGCTGACCCATTGCCCCGGCTCGGCTGATCTGAAGATCCGCTGGTCCGCTGATCTGCTGATCCGCATGGCCGCTGATCCGCTGATCCACTGATTCGCTGGGGTGGCCGGGCTGGCCGGGCTGGCCGGGCGGCAGGAAGATCATGAGTGCATAATTAATCGATAAATAATTGAATATCACAACTTATGATCAATTTTCGAAAAAAATGGGATATTCGCGTTGCATACTCGACGGAAACCCGAGTTTAGACACGCTTGTATTTAGCAGATATCCCATTTCGGACGGTATCCGACAGTATCTTATATATTGAACAATAAAAGTTTGGACACAATCCCAACCGTCAGATGTTGCGCGGGCTGTGACACAAAGCGACAGAAAAGGACAAACAAAACAATAAACCATGTTCAACATCAATGTGTTGTTATTTTCGGCAACCAGAAAACATCGATCTCCAATGTGGACAGCATACCAAAACATTTCAACCTGACCAACGTCCATGCTACTGCCACCTTTACTTCCGAAACGTTTGTGTGTCAAGTAGTTGCACACACTGCGCTGGTGGCAAAACAATACCATAATTGCGATTAAATTCATTGGGGATAACTCTATGGGATCAGTCGGTGACCCTGAATTTCTCAGTTTTGTGCGCACTCTAAATTTCAGCGTCTCATACATGGCAACTTTCAACAAATGCGCTACAACATGTGCATTGGTTGCAATCACGCATTACTCGCTCCAGTGTCTTGCATGGGAATCTCGTGATGAACCCAACCCCTATTTTCCAGACGCGCGCTTTGCAAAGCCTTAAGCACGGAAAACACACAAGTTGACGTACATACACGTAATTTGACTTTTCTGGGCTACATCATAACTCCAATGTGTAGACGAAGCGGTAAAGCCAAACAAGACCTCTACCAAAGCAAAAACACCACAAAAACAAAAACACACACACAGACACAAAAAGACATGACACAATACAATGATACAAACCCAAGAAGAGGAATAAACCATGTTTTGAAATGTTTTGAAATGAATCGCAACACAATGTTATGGTATGTATGCATGTATGCATGTATGTATGTATGCATGCATGTAATCAATACAATACAATACAATACAATACAATACAATACAATACAATGCAATGCAATGCAATGCAATGCAATGCCATGCCATGCCATGCCATGATGCAATGCAATGCAACGCAACGCAATGCCAATGCCAATGCTATGCAATGCAATGTAATGTAATGTAACGTGGCGTAATGTAATGTAATATAATGCAATGGCATGGTATGGAATGTAATGTAATGGTATGAACGTGACGTAACGTGACGTAACGTAAGGTAATGTAATCTAATGTAATGTATTGTAATGTAATAGTATGGTATGGAATGCAATGTGATGTGTGTATGGATGTATGGATGTGTGGATGTGCGGATGTGTGGATGTGTGGATGTGTGGTTATGTTGTGTTATGTTATATTCGAAGGAAGTTTGGAAGTCAAACTTCCGACAGTATGGAGAGATGAAAAAGCAGTCAGCAGGGAGAAGAGTCAGAAGGGAAAAGATCAGAAGAAAGAAGATGCAGGAGCGCGAAAAGGTGGGAAAGTCGCGAAACACTGTCTTTTTTCGTGGCTTTGTGGCTCCGGAGGGTTGAAAAGTAGGCTCGCTAAAGCGGCGGGTGCGAACACATCTGGGGAGATGAGAGATGAAAAGTTGCACGCCGTTGTGGCGCGAAGCACATTTCCAAGTCAAAATGTTAAAGACACCAGGTGTTCGGACCACTTTTGGAAGTTGAGATGTCGAAAAAGTGCACACCGTTGTGACGCGAAGCACATTTCCAAGTCAAAATGTACAAAACACTAGGGGTTCGGACCACTTTTGGAGGCTCAAATGTCGAAAAAGTGCACGCCGTTGTGGCGCGAAGCACATTTCGAGGTCAAAATTTACAAAACACACCAGGTACGGACCACTTTTGGCAGTTGAGATGTCGAAAAAGTGCACGCCGTTGTGGCGCGAAGCACATTTCGAAGTGAAAATGTACAAAACACTACATGTTCGCGCCACTTTTGGAGGTTCAGATGTCGAAAAAGTGCAAGCCGTTGTGGTCGAAGGATATTTCGAAGTAAAAATGTTCAAAACACTAGGGGTTCGGACCACTTTTGGAGGCTCAGATGTCGTTTCGCTTCACTACACGACACTACATTACACCACGCTACACCCCACAACGCTACAACCACGACTACACGACTACACAACTACACAACTACACAACTACACTCCACTACACTCCACTACACTCCACTACACTCCACTACACTCCACTACACTACACTACATTACACTACACTCCACTACGCTACGTTACACTACACTACACTACACGACACTACTTTCCACTACACTTCACTACATTTCATTACACCACACTCCACTACAACTACAACTACAACTACAACTGCGCAACTGCACTCCACCACACTGCACTACACTAAACTACACTACACTACACTACACTACATTACACTACACTCCACTACGCTACGTTACGCTACACTACACTACTTTCCATTACACTTCGCTACATGACACTAAACTACACTCCACTACACCACAACTACAACTACAACTACACTCCACTACACTCCGTTACACTAAATTACACTACACTTCATTGCACTACACTACACTAGATTACACTACACTACATTACACTGAATGACACTGCACCACAAATAGAACAGGTAGACAATAAACAGACAGACAGACAGACAGACAGATAGATAGATAGACAGATAGACAGGTAGACAGCTAGACAGATCCACAGATGAGAGGGAGATAGAGAGAGAGAGAGAGAGATAGATAGAGAGAGAGAGAGAGAGAGAGATAGATAGATAGATAGATAGATAGATAGATAGGTAGATAGATAGATAGATATATAGATAGATAGATAGATAGGCAGGTAGATAGATAGATAGATACATAGGTAGATAGATTAGTAGGTAGGTGGGTAGGTGGGTGGATAGTCGGAGAAAGAGAGAGAAATAGTGAGAGAGATCAATCAGCTTTCGCTCCAGCAGTGGTTTCGCTCTGCCATCCCTGATTCACAACAACCAACCTCTCCTATAGGTTTCCTATTTTTGAAACTTCCGCCACCGCCTTGTGCGGTACTACTGGTGTTTTATATTATGTTATATTATATTATATTATGTTAAGTTGTGTACGGTTGTGCTATGTTATATTATGTCATGTATGTATGTATGTCCGTCATTCTGCCACATGGTTTTCAAAAACTCTCCACAACTGTCCACGTACAAAGGGCAATCCTGTCTACAATGAATTCATGTTTAAACCAATGGCACCAAATTCACCCACAAATAGTTCATACCAACCAATTCCCTCCAAATGTTCGCGAGAATCAATCCATCAATCAATCAATCAATCAATCAATCAAATGTTCACACGTGACTTCCAGAAACAACTTCATATATGGTTCCGTGGTGTGAACGCAATTCTGGCCTCAAAGCCTAAACAACGTTTGCGGATCCCATGGGTTCCATAATCTGCCGAGATGGTTTCAGCTCAAAAAGGAAAATAGGTTTACTTCATTCAGTAGCCAAGGCAACATGTTTAATCTTGTCAAAGGGGCTTGCAAACCAAAGATGCAATGCCCATGCCAAACCCTTACCACCATTACATAATCATTCTTTGTACCTGATCAGACACCTGTGTGTTGTGAGCACTGTGCCGCCACCAAAATTGGTTGCAAACGATGTTGCAACATGCCCAACAAAAATACGTTTAAACTGTTTTTGGCCACAATGATCAACAGAGTGGTTATTTTATTTGTTTTTTCTTTTCAATTTTTCCGTTTTCTCAAATTTATCCTGTTTTTCGGTTTCTTTGTTTTTTCTTATCCATTTTTTTTCGTTTTTCTGCTGTTCGTTTTTTTTTTCAATTTTTCCGTTTGTACATTTTTTTTCTCGTGTTTTTCCTGCATTCCTACCTCTTTAATTTTCTTGTTTTTTGATTTTTTCTTTGATGCGTCCCCGCTGATTTTCATTATTTTTCCGCATTTTTTTTGTCTGCTTCGTTGGTTTCCGTGTCTTGTGTCTCTCTCTTCTCTTTGCTGCTTTGCTTTTGTGTTTCATTTCCTATTTTTTTTGTTTCTATGGTCTTGTGGTCAGTTTCAAGCTCTAAACCGTTGTAAACATTGGAAATTGCATGCCCACGCGGGGCTGGCCTTCAGAATGTTGTATATAAACACAACGGAACATGACACGCTTGAATTTCGATCTGTTGCTGGTACGACGCAGGAATCAGAAGAGCAAGGAAATCGACTCCAAAACATAATGTAACGACCGCGGAAAATTTAAGTTTTGACTTCCAAAATGTTGTAAATATTTGGCAAAAACACGCAACACCGAGGGTTTTAATTTCAACAACGATTGTAATATTTTTGGCAATGCTGCAAATAGTGGTAGGGATGAAAGATTAGATATCCAAAATCGTGGAAATACCACGCAAAAACACACGCAACTTGGGTTTTGATTTTTTAAAATGTTGCAAAAACTGCTAAAATATTATGAAAACTGCGATGCCAACAACCAACAACCAAGAACGAAAAAAATACAACGAAAAAAACAACCACCACTACGAATGCAACGATTGAAAAACAACAAACAACAAAAACAACAAGGACAAACCGAAACAAAACAAGAAAAACAACAAGGACAATACGAAATAATACAAAACAAAGCAACAACCATCAACAATTAACAATCAACAATCATCAACAACAACAGCAACAAGAACAAGAACAAACACAAGAACACAAACAAGAACACGAACACCAAACAACAAACAACAAACAACAAACAACAAACAACAAACAACAACCAACAACCAACAACAACAACAACAACAATAACAAAAACAACCAACAACAAACAACCAGCAACAAACAACCAACAACAACAACAAACAACAACAACAACAACAACAACAACAACCACAACCACAACCACAACCACAACCACAACCACAACCACAACCACAACAACAACAACCACAACAACAACCACCACAACAACCACCACAACAACCACCACAACAACCACCACAACAACCACCACCACAACCACCACAACAACCACCACAACAACCACCACAACAACCACCACCACAACCACCACGACAACCACCACAACAACCACCACAACAACCACCACAACAACCACCACAACAACCACCACAACAACCACCACCACGACGACGACGAGGACGAGGACGACGACGAGGACGACGACGAGGACGACGACAACGACGACAACAACAACAACAACAACAACATTAACAGGGAAAACCATAATAGTAGAAACAACACACAAAGAAAAACATGGAAAATCACAAACATAAAGAAACAATAGCACAACGGGAAAAAAAAATCAGAAAGGGAAAAGGAAAACATTGCAAACAAGAAACCGCACAACATTCAAAACAAAACCCATTTTCTTTCTGTGTTGTTTGGGGGCGCCGCGCTCTGCCCCCTATGCCCCGGCCCGGTTTTTTGTCTTCTTCCCGCATGCGTAGCAAGGGTTCCCGTGGCTGAAACTGTGTCGATTCAAGGGTTCCCGTTTCACTTTCGGGGTTTATGGGTTGAGGGTGTGTTCGCTAAACGTCGCGCCGCCGTTCGCAACGGTTCGCATTCGTCCGCAACTGTTTGCGTGAAGTCGCTATGGCCGTGCCTGTGGCAAGTGTTTCGGAAGTGGTTTCCTTTGGCGCTGTCAATTTGTCAAACGTCGTGTGACCTTGTTTCGTGTGGCGGGCATGGCACTTCATGACATTCCAACATGAGTCATCACGTGTCAAAAGTCTTTCCATGCGTCGTTCACGGAAGATAAGTCCCACCTTTGTGGCAGGCGCAACGCTTTGGAACCCTCCATGTGCATCTAGCGTTACAAGCGCAGCACTTTAGACGGATCGTGTTGTCGTCACGTGGTGTCAACGTGGAAATTGCTTTGCGGGCGTGGGATTTTGCGTCTTCTTTTTTTTCGCCCGTCCGACCCGAATCATTTCGATCCTGAAGGGCATGGGGAGGAACATAATGGGCCGACGCAAAATTGTACAACGTGTTGTTTGAAGATTGGACATTCACGTTTGTTGCGAGCTGTTTGGACCCAATGTTCTTGGAAATGTGCATTGGCAAATTTTGGTAAATTGCCATCCCAGCAAGTTTTGGTGCTCCTTGTCGTCGGCGAGGTTCGTTAGGATAATTGGAAAGCCATTCATAGGATTGGGTTGCCACTCGGACGTGGCTGCAAACCATTTGTCGCATGAATATGAATATTTGATTTTCATTGAAAATCGAACTTGCTTCCTCAAAATTTGATGCGACCTGGGTCCATGTCACGGACCAATCTTCCGATCCCGGAGGATCTAAGCCTACAAATAGTTCCAACTCGGAAAAGTATACACAATTTTTTAATTTTGCGTTAATTTCTCAAATCATATACGTATCGGATTTTAATTGATGTTCAGCCCAGTAAAATTGAAATGTTTCGGATTTCTGTTTTTTTTGTCACGTTTCGGTTGGCCCTATTGACGCAGTACAGATTTAGTGCCCAGTGGAATTTCCAAACGTGGCTCAATTCCAACAAATCCGTATTTTTCTCCGCATTACCGTGGCATCTTGAAATTGTGTATCCGTTTCTCCACGTGTCCCTCCAAATCATTGTTGTTTCATGTTGCTTCAATTCCTAGCGTGCCAACTGAATGTGTGTTTGCTTCAGACCTATTTTTGACACTAGTGCTATTATGGTCTAGCCTGCTCTCATGGAACCATTTTATACAAAGACAATAAACAATATATTGTGCAGCGGCATTATATATTCGGACCACGTGTTGAGCCACTATATTTTCGGACTTCAAATTGCATATGAATGACATTTGGTAATGTTTGCAAACAAGGTCACGAATGCCTGATGCTTCTTTCAATTGCCGGGTCCCTACAATGATCCGTGTTCATTCTGAGAGTTTTAGGTTGTCCAAATCATGCGTTTCTTTTCAACTGCCGTGGGTGTACAGAATAACGTTCCTTGTTTTTCAAATTTTGATTGGAAAAATTTCGTTTCGATTCAGACAGCAGCAAGTTGTTGTTTGGTTTAAGGAAGGCGTCATGGAGAGCTACAAAATATTTACCATTGATGGTTTTGCCACAACCTAAAAGGACCAGGGCAATTTCCATGATTCCTCATTCACTCCATTCACTCCAATCACCAATCATTGCTGGACTCGTTTCATTGGCCATGGATATGTGTTAGCTAGCAAGGGGCACGCCTCCGTTCACCAAAGTCCCACCCACACACATAATTTTATATGACATATCATTCATCTTCATTTTTTTCATCCATAAAAAATATTTTTTTCAAATTTTCAAAATTTATATTTCATATTTTTTTAAAAAAATTATATTTCAGAAAATTTTCAAAATATATATTTTTCAAAATTCTAAAATTTAATTTTCAAAAAAAAAAATGTTTCCAAAAAAATCACTAAAAACATATTCCAAAAAAAAAACATAAGTCTTAAAATTATATTAAATTGTAAGACTTATGGATTAATCATCAAAATGAATACATATTCCAATTGTAAAGTAAAGTTTATCAATTCTCACTATGTCATATTCTTCATCGCATTGACTATCAATTAAATCAAACATATCTCCGTGAAGTTCATCCAACGCTCCTTGAATATTATCTATGTCTGTATTGAAATTAACGTCAAACTTTCTTTTGTTATTTATAAAAGGGTCAACGCTTATATAATCTTCGTCGTAATCACATTCCAAATTAAAACTTAATCCTGCTATCATATCAGGTTGAAGATACATGTGATGGCTTTGTTCAATCAATTTTTTGATATATTCTGTTTGTTTCAAGATGAGGTCTAATACATATTCCATACTTTTAACTTTTGGTTCTATTACAAAATGTAAATTTTCAATCATATCGCCATCAGTATAGTCCATATGAGTTTCCAATCTATAAACTCTTGGTTTATACTTCTTTTGTATGTCTTTTAATGCTTGATTATTCTTCATCTTCATATATTCAGGTTCTCCTACTTGATAAGATGCAATCTTGCTCAACACTTCAACGGGTAGTTTTCCAAACTCCATTTTCCTATTACTATATTAAGGTAATTTGTCTTTAAACCATTTCACCTTAAAAGTTAAATTCATACTTTTAACAACTCAAAACGCATCAGTGGTCTGTTGTATCCAGTCAGTTTATAATACTTTTGATTCAACTTTTCAAATATTTCTTCAACAATATATTCACCTTGTAAAAAGTGTGAAGTTCTCCTAATTTTTACTCTATCACCCACATTTAATTCAGGATACAATGCATTTCTCTTTGCCTTAGCTGATACATTCATTTTTGATGTTAATTCATTTACTTTTTTCCTTGCTTCGTATGGAGTCTGATTAGTTGCAGAATGCACATCTTTATTATTGTATGTTAGCATAATCTCAGGTATGTAATCTATCCATTGAATATTAGGTTTTTTATCTTTCTCATCCTTTTCGACTCTTTTAAAAAGTTTATTTTTAAATGTCCTTATAAAAGATTCTGCAAAAGCAGGATGTCCTCTTGTCCTATAAAGTTCAATGCCTTCATCTTCAACATATTGTTGATATTCACCACTTGCAATTGCTTTCTCGTCATCAGTATAGATTATTTTAGGCTTCTTACCCATCTTTTCTATGGCTTGTTTTGTTCCCTTAACGACGCTATTTGTTTCTTTTTTCTTTACAGGGACTACTACTGCATACTTGCTCAGGACATCAATACAAACTAAACCAGCTCTGAACTTCTGTTTTACCTTCAAATCTTTTTTAGAAATAAAGAATATATCTATTTGATAAGTATGATTGTTGTGCGGTGCTACGAATGAATTCCACCCTCTTGGCTTCCTTTTAATCTCAACATTCTTCTTTAAAAAGTCTTCGACATCTTCTTTTGTTATGCTCTTGTCCTTTGCTCTTGCATCTTTCAACGTGACTGCTTTACTACCAAAGCCAGCTCTGTCATAATAGATATCATTAATTATCTTTTGCTTACTACTCATTATAATAAATAATATAGAATAATATTTATTTTCAAAACAATTTTCAAAATAAATATTCAGAACTTAATGAGCAGATGAGTTGCAAAAACAACACCATCCCTCACAGTTATTCACATGATGCGATATCTCATTATCTACTCTTTGCAATGTGAAATTTGAACTCAGTTTTCCATTTTTCATTTCAATGTTAAACTGAACTCCACAATTTGAACAACAACTCTTAAAGAGCTTTAAACAAAACTGTTCATCAGCATATTCATTTTCATCTATGTCTCTTCCGGCTTTCTTATCTTGCATTTTGTATCCATTGACTTTATTCTTGAAGTATCCCATCAACAAACCTTCAAACATGTCAGTATCGCCTTTTGAATTTTTGTAAAAATATACTTTGTCAAAATCTCTTGCCCGAGTTATGGACGTCCAAATCCATTCCCTGCTCACCAGATATGATTTATTCCATTCATGAATTATGAGATTTCCATCTATTGATTGTCCTTGCCTACTATGTGTTGTGGCACAGTATGCATACCTAAAATGTTTTTCTATTAAATTTTCATCATATGTTCTGACATTCTTACTATCTTTGATGTCTCTAATCTTAACTTTCTTACCTTCTACTTTTTCAACCTTCCACCTTATATTCACATTCAGTTTTCCTTGTTCATCGTTCCTATACAACCTACATATCAACACTTCATCAACTTCATACTTATCTTTTTTTGTTCAACCTTTTTCTGATTTCATTTGATACAGTTTGACATCTCAAATTTGTATATGCAATGTTGTTCTCACTAATCATAATGTCATCAGTATATTTGAAGTGCTTCTCAATCCATTCTTTCAATGGCATTTCTTTTATCCACCAGTCATCATAGATTTGATTTATTATTTCTCTATTTCTTTCTCCATGTTCTGTATCCTTACCTCCTACTCTTTTGCAAATCTTTAAGAAGATGTTATGCTTAAAAATTATGTTCATGCATTCGTCCACATAGTTTTCTACATTCCGAATGTTAGTGAATGGTTCTATGCTTGGTAGTTGTTTAACATCACCAGCCCCGATTATAATTAAATCAGGATTGTTGATAACAAACTGCCTAATTCTGTTCAAAATGTATGGACTTGCCATATAGATTTCATCAAACACTATCACATTAAACTCTGAATAATCAAACCATGGTAGTTTATCTCCTTTATGAACTGGAACACTGAAAAAGGTATTTAATGTTACTGCATCATCACCGCATTCTTGCTTCAACATATTCTGAGGAACAACGAATAATGTTCTATAACCCTTTTTTTCAAAATGCTTACCTATGTAAGACTTACCAGAACCAGCGTATTTAGCTCTAATCATTACTTGTTTCTTTTCAATAATTTTCTGACAGATACTTTGAGTATCCCATTCATCAGGTGTTTCTATCCTTTCGGTTTTATAAACTGGTATTTCTGGGATATCATTATTTTGCCAATGGTAGATGTTCTCCACTTGTTTTACATCATTCTTCTCAAATCTCCAGTCTCCAATTTCATTACCAAATTTCAGAATTCTTTTAGCTTTCTTAAAGTCTGCATATGCAATGTGAAAAGCATCAGTTTTTACAGCATAAACTTGAATGTGTTTAGCTTTCAATTTTCCATACGCATCATACATTTCAAAATTATGATTTTGCAAAAGTAGCTTTTTCAAATATCGAAAACCGTTCATCATTTGTCTCTGACCAGTTACACTCACAATATAGTATTTAGCGTTTCTACCCTTTTCTTCAGATTTAAAGTTTATCCATTCGGGATTTCTTATGCACTTGTATAATTTACGGGTTTCATGTTTATAATGATAATCATCGTCCCAAAATTGGTTATCATCATCGTCATCAATTCTTTTCCACTCTTGGTATTTTTCCATCTCCACCTCATCTAATACATAAATTCTTCCATCATACTTTCTCTGATGAGCCAGCGCTTCTTTAAGATTATCAAAAATCCTACTCACAGTTTTTTTGTTGTAACTCTTCTCCCATAATCCAAATGAAATGTTAGCAATGGTCTTGTGAATTTTGTTATTCTCGGTTTCATCATCACTGATTTTACTTTTGTAAAGTTCTTCCAGCGCTTTGTTAAACTTAACTTTGTGAATGAAGGATGGTTTCTTAAATGCAATGATTTTCATAGCGACACCTCTCTTCATCAATTCTTTCAGATGCTTTCCATACATCAGATTATTTTTTTGTTGAAAAACACATTGGCTTGGCATACCTTAACTAAGTATAAACTGTAATTGCCGTTCCTATGCACATCACATTTTGAATAGTCATAATGTTGCCATACATCGAACTCTTTGAACCCAGGCACTTTTGAAATCATTTTTGCTTGATATGAGTATGCCTTCCTTCTATCGATGCTACACTTTCTGATATCATCAAAGGTATCTCTTCCATAAAATCTTCCATTTGGCACTATTGTTCTACATTCATCTAATATCTGAACATCAACATCGTTATAATAGGATTTAAAATTGTCATTGAAAAGTTGCTTGTGAAACTTGAACATTTCTGCACTAACTTTGTTATGCTTCTCTTCTGTATTTACCGCTATGTCTTCATCTATTTTATCCTCGTCCAGTGACTGTGTTTCAATTGTATATTTTACAGTTTTGGTTTTCTTCTCAGTAATCTTGTGTGTGAGTTCTATGACAATTTGTGTTGTCCTATGCGCATTGTATTTTACTTGTGGTGTGTATCCAGATACTTTTAGGTCATGCAGTGCCTTGTTCAAACAGTTGTTCTCCAAAATGATTTTGTATTCATCTTCTTCTTTCAGTTGCAGTAGGTCATCGATGGATTTAATCATTTTGTATTTCAAAGGTTCTTTCTTATCATTTACGTAGTAGTTGTTGCTTATTCCTCTTAAATCTTTAGTGTAATCTTCTCCATCCTTTCTTTGTTTGATTGAACTCAGGTCATGATTTAAAGTGTAGATATGGCTATTTGCAACCAAGCCATTGAAAGTAATATGTTTTTTTACTGTTGTAGTTTTCGGGGTCATGCTTGTAAATCAGATTACTGTCAATGTCATAAAGTCTGGCTTTAATCTTAAATTCTTTGAATACTCTTTCCATTTCATTTATTGATGCCCCATTTTGTTTAAACTCTTCATCAGTCTTACCTATACATTCCAAAATTTTGTCTCTACACATGTTTCTCGCTAAGCTTCCCCTTTTGTGTTTAAACAATGTCTCTGAGTAATGGTCTAAAAGTGTATTCATCCAACATTCATTTTCTACATGTCCTTTTTTCTTGATGGCTTCTTTGAATTTTAAACAGTCTGGGTTCAATTCAGTCTGAATATATCTATTGTAAATACTAACATTGTGTTTTGCATCAGTGAGTTCATCAGCGAAAATATCATAGTCTTCAGCGCTTTCATCAATCAATTCAGCCTTCATGATTTTGATTGCATCAATGTAATAATAAAATTCACCCTGAACCATTTCATCAAATTCTTTGTCAGTTCTCATGATGGTCATTAATTTTGCAAAATCTTTTTCAGTGTCGCGGTCAGCTCTGATAATTCTTTCCCCTACTTTTTCTTCAATCCATTTTTGACTCTTAACACTTCCTGTTCTCTCAACGGGATTTATTAAAAGTGTATAGTATTTCCTACCTTTATGAATGAAGTTTCTGTTTTTGTTTCCTGTCTTGTTTTCAATTGAAAAAAACATATACTTAACTGAATATAATTTCCCTTTTCTATTCACCACTGCTTTTGTTCTTCCCTGATTTGCTTTTTGAACCGCAACTCTTACATTAACTCTTTCTCCTATGGGTGTTGCATCCTGATATTTGGCAACCGTTTTTTCATATGCTTTCATTCCCTTCTCTTTTCCTTCTACTAATCCATTCAATAGATTTTCTGCGGTTGCCATTTGTGAAATCTTTCTGTCCTCATAAAGTTCAATAACATTGTTGATTTGTTCAAGGGTTGTTGTATTAACCCTTCCTTCTCCTCTTTCTATCCCTGATGCTCCTCAAAATATCAAGATTTCTTATTATAGATTTTTTTGTCATAAAATAGGTTATATAAAAACTATAGTTATCATTCCTTTAAGTAGTTTTACCTTAAACGACAGTCTTGATTTTTGCGATGAAATTGACTTAAAGAAATATTCCCTATATATATTAATCAACTATGACAGAAAAAGTCACAAAAAATCTTGAAGACCTGACATTA
>Ga0126342_10006878_pt1 | contig 20243 bp, 15 predicted proteins | sample Cyp1metagenome_FD_92528 | JGI IMG/M metagenome (GOLD analysis project Ga0126342, IMG submission 92528) | Coral microbial communities from Lord Howe Island, Old Settlement Bay, Australia - Cyphastrea 1 metagenome | ecosystem: Host-associated > Invertebrates > Cnidaria > Coral ...
AGATACTGTAGATAGATAGATACTGTAGATAGATAGATACTGTAGATAGATAGATACTGTAGATAGATAGATACTGTAGATAGATAGATACTGTAGATAGATAGATACTGTAGATAGATAGATCCTGTAGATAGATAGATACTGTAGGTAGATAGATACTGTAGGTAGATAGATAGGATAGGATAGGATGGGATAGGATAGGATAGGATTAGATGAGATAAGATTAGATTAGCTTAGCTTAGATTAGATTAGATTTAGATTAGATTCAGATTAGATTAGATTAGATTAGATTTAGATTAGATTTAGATTAGATTTAGATTAGATTAGATTAGATTAGATATGATATAGATAGATGGATAGATGGATAGATGGATCGATGGATCGATGGATGGATAGATGGATAGATGGATCGATGGATGGATAGATGGATAGATGGATAGATAGATAAAGATAGGTATAGATTCATAGATATAGATTCATAGGTATAGATTCATAGATATAGATTCATAGATATAGATTCATAGATATAGATTCATAGATATAGATAGGTATTATAGATAGATTGATTGATAGATTAATTGATAGATTGATTGATTGATTGATAGATTGACTGATAGACAGATAGACAAACAGACAGATAGACAGATAGACAGATCGACAGATGGACAGATGGACAGATGGATGGATGGATGGACGGACGGATGGACGGATGGATGGATGGATGTGAAAGCTCTTCAGATATGTGATGTGTGTGTGTGTGTGGGCATCAAGGGTGTGCCTGAGAGTGTCTCAATGACTCTAAGTCTCTAAGTTTTTTTTGGCATCTCTCTCGGCCACATCCCCAAGCTACATGGTATAAAGAGGCTGGGTCCTAGTGGATGCCAAGGGGTATAAGCCAGGCCACGCTCAGGTAAAGATCTGCGCAGCATCTCACATCGGTCCTGCCACTCCCTGGTGCGATGTCGCTCTGTCACCCGCAGCTCCTGCGCCACTTGTGGCTTGGAAACACCTGTCTTAACAGCTATCCCGCATGTGTAAACCTACTCATGAATACCTACTTACGGGTGGTTTATGCAACCCATTGATGGTCACCTTGGGGGTGATTTATTGTTTGGTTAACCACATTCCAGTCAATGTGAATTAGTACCTTACCCGCAAGAATTTGAGTTTCCACGTGAAATTGGTTGCGAAATGTTCATGAAATGCTTCGAGCGATCATTTCCGGTCAAGTCATGACTACGTAGTTACTAGTTACGAGTACCTGTTGAAGAAAGAAAGTGTTGACAAATTTGCATGAAGATCGCCATATGTGGTGCTTCCCCAAGCCCAAAGCAAGCCCCGGTCCTCACTCATGTCGGAACGGATGCTATTTTGAGAGTCCTTCAAGAGCAGAGTTGTCGTTATGGGATTGTTGTCTCAGGCTCATTGAAGCAGCAGAAAATATGTTGCACCACCTAGCACTTCAAAGCTTACATTCACAGATCGGGAATGCAGGTACTAGACCTATGAGCCATTTCCTTAAAGTCTCTAGGACATGCACTGTCACTATGAATCTATTGGGAAGTACCAGGGGAACTCCTTGGAGGAATCCTTCTTGGAAGCCTTCAAGTGCTTCACCAGCGTCTCGACCTGAGGGGTGGAAGCTACAAAGCTACAGGGATACAGCTGGCAGCTAGGGTTGCCTGGTAAACAGTTACCTATCACCTTTCCAGCAGTGAAGCAGCAGCATGAGCAAGCACATGCAAGCACACAGAGGCCAGGCGAAACAAAGGAGTCCGCCTGTAAGACCCGTGAACAACAGATGGTTCAAGCCTGTCGCTTTTTCAAAGCACTGTCAGGTCCAGTCTACCCGATCTAAACCCTCCATGCCTGCCGCTCCAGATCAGCAAGCTTGCTGGAGCGAATGCTTCCCTCTGAGCTGGAATGCTTCATCTGCGCACACGAGGGTTGAGTTGGTGAGCCCGGAGGTCCCATGTTACATTCCAAAAAATCCGCCCGCACCGAAGGTGCCGAGGCGTTTTTTGTGTGCCTGCGAGAACCGTCAGCAATTGCATTATAGCTAATAAGCTTTAGCTTGGGGGGTGCATTTTTGCTCTAGAATCCTGTGTTTTTGCATGTTTTTCAAAAGGGGTCAAAATTCTTGATCTGGGCCAATATAGGCCAAAAATGGGTCAAGATAGGCCCAACATAGGCCCAACATAGGCCCAACATGAGCCTAAGATAGGCTTGCATGGGGCCAACATAGCCTCAAATGAGGCCAACATACCCTCATATGGGGCCAAGATAGCCTCATACGGAGCTAAAAAGTGCTCAATAAGTGCTAAAAAAAGTTCAATATGGCCAAACATCCTCCAACATATGTGAGTGTTATCCATTACACTTGGTGCGGGCGGTTTTCGTCGCGAAGCGACCGTGAATATCCTACAATTCTGCTCAGGGAAATGCCAAATATATTTCCACTTCGAAGTGGAAATTCGGAAAGCCAAGTGGCAACAGCTTCCAATCAACCCAAAAGACTGATGCAAGTCTGCACGTGGTCAGTTGGTGCTGCTGTGGGCCTTCTTTGGCTGCACGGTCTTGCTCTCAAGGGCTAGAAGCTTGCTTTCTAGCTGCTTGATGCGTGTGTTCCTTGTCAGCACTTCCTCAGGCGAGAAGGTGCAGTGTCTGGAATTTGAAGCTTGTGAACGCAAGTTACCAGGATCTACCAGGCAAGGATCAGCGTAACGGACCTTCAAACCATCCCAAATAGTTCCCCAAATTGCCCGGGTGTCAGCCACCAAGGAACGGAGCTGGAGGCTTGAAGTTGGGACAACGTCATCTCGATCTCCTTCTGAGCTGCCAAGCCTCCGTGAAACGAGGATGGTTGATCCACTGGAAGTTGATGATGATAACTACAGCGACAAGAACGAGTACAATCTCAGAGGCGAAAGTCTGATAGCAAAAAGGGGAATAAAGAAGCTTCGATGAGCTTCGTATCCCAGATTCCCCTTTTCCATGACCTAAGAAGTGTTCGGGAATGCATCCTAACCTGGACCCATTAAGCGATGCACTGCAAGCTAAAGGCTCCTATGAAAGCAGAACGCTGAAGTCTAGAGAACTTAGCCGCGACTATACACTTACTGTTAACTTACAAACTTACTGTATCTTACTGTTGTGTGTAAGCACGGTAAGTCGATGTGGTAAGATGTTTGGATATTGGCCCATTGGGGACCTCTCCCTGTGAGACCCCGAAAAAAGCCTGTCGCTTGGAACTGCTCCGCCCTGCTTTCGGCTGTTTTCAAATCACCCTCGAGCGCAGAAATCCATTTCGATTGCTTTGCAAGTTCGGACCTTGGAAGAAATCTCCACTTGGAGCTTCCGAGCTTTCTGCTAGATTGTACTAGTTAGTTACTACTCATGGAAGCTGAGCTACTTGCCTTCATGAAGTCAAGAATTAGCCACTTAGGAGATTGCCAAGAGCCATGAGCCAAAGGATTTCAGTGGTCCAAACAGGACGAGTCTACTACTCTTCGAAGGGGTGACTGAGGGCCTTGACTCCAGTGCTCGTATTCTTTCTTTGGAATTTGATGATGTGGTCGAACCTTTGCAGCGACACAGTCATACGGTCATACACCGCTCCTTGGCGCTCCAAGCTCCTGTGCATGTGATCTGAGTATCCAACCCTCAGTCATAGTACAAGCCGTCCGCTGCAGCCTGCGCATTGTTGGCTGAGAAGGAGTCACACGCGGAAGCTTTCATGGGCCATCTATGCCAAGCAATGCCAAGATGAAAAGAGGAATTAGTCACATCTTTTCGAAGGGCCTGAAGCAAAACATAGGAAGCTGAAACTGCCCTCCATCAAATTCTCCGAAATTGTTTGAAACCATCTGAAATCTACATACTGTACATGTATATGCAATTAATATGCATATGTACTGTGTATGTGTCTATGTTTCTATGTCTATGATTCTATGCATGCATGAATGTATTAATCTATGTATGTATGAACGTATGCATTCATGCATGTATGTGGCGGTTGATCTCCTTTTTTGTGCAGAAATACCCATCCTTCCCGATATAAAAGGTTGCGTTCGCAAAACTGTTCTGAACTCCATGTTTATCTTTCGCCGGGCCAATGTGGGGCACCAATACCTCTTATGAAGACTCAGTCACTACCTGCCAGATTATATGATAGCACTGCAAACATGCTGGTAGCATGACAGAATCCCTTCTTAGGGGCAGAATATTGCTTATCGGCTTATCGGCTTACCGGCTTATGTTTGTAAGGCGTACTGGGCCATCCATCCTTTTCTGCTCCGCAGAACTTTTGCGAAAATAATATGTGCGAGGTTTCGACAAATGATCTTTCACGGTCTTCGCAATCAGAATTCTTTGCACGGACCTTTTGGATTGACACCCATGACATGGACGTAGTCTAATAGCATCTGTTAACATCTGATAACTACACCCTTTCCAAACATCCAACAGGCCTGGGCTCTGAGGATGCACGTGCACGTTGCCGCGCTTCCCCAGTGCCATGGCCAGCCGAGTGTGGACTGGGCGTCGTCCTGGAGATGGTCGAAGTCGAATGCATGGTCCTTAGGTCATGCCGAATTGGGTTGATTCACATTCATTCACCAACAAATAGGGGATTTTTTACCACGAATAGTGGTTGAATCTGGGCTTGTACTACGTTATACTGACAGGTTGATCCAGTTCTACCTGTTTCAACTGCGAAACCAACCAGTAGATCAAGCGACTAAAGACAGAAGATTTTTGGAAGCCCTGGTGACACGGGAGTGAACGAGAGCATCATCCTTCAAGGGTTGTGTGCCAACGTGCTGGATGGTGGATCATTGATCCTTTCAACATAAACTCACACAAAAGTAACACACTTGGCTCAACGAAAAGGATTCTAATGCAGCAAGGGTCTGCAAGGGGGTCGTTTGCTGCGTGGGCACAGCAACAGGTGCGACCGGTGCCACCGGTGCCACCGGTGCCACCTGCTCTGGTATTGGTGCTGCCACTGGTGGAGGTGGCGGCGGCGGAACTTCAAACTCCTCTTGAGGCAAAGGTTGCGGATAGCCTCACAGACACTATCCCCTTTGCACTTCGATGCGCTTCTACCTTTCTAGCCATGGAGAATCTTTTTGGGCACTGTCCTGTAGTACTGAACTATTCCGCCCAAAAATGAGCAAAAACACAGCCAATTGTAAAATGAAGAAATGGGTCAGGTCCCTTTTATTTCTTTTTCAGTCCGGAGGAGGAGAAAAAAATCAAAGAACCCTGATCTCCAAGTTGGATGTTCATAGTTTGGGGCGATGTGTTCTTTCGCCCGTCTTTGTGCTGGAAGGTGGGGTTGATGCTTTGGTTATTATCAGCTGCACCCGAGCAAGAGCATGACAGTTGATTTGCTTATACTAGGTAAACATGACCAATTCACCCATGCTACTGTTCACCCGTACATCTTGGAATTGCAGTGGCTAGGATCTCGGATCACAAAGTACAGCACTGCTCGCTGCTTGATCCATGCAGCAATCTCAAATAAAAAAGCCCTGCTGCAGCATCTGTCTTGCCTGTATGTTTGCCATTAGTCGTGTTAGATGTCTAAGTCCAATCACAACATCACACATGATACAAGCGACCAAGACAATCTACAGACCCAAGCAACTGAAATGTTGTGCTCGGCTGGGAATAAGTTCTTCTTCAAACTGTTGGAGAAAGGCATTGTACTGCCGCTGCGGAGGCGAAGCGGGGTACTGGAGCGGATACTGCGGCTGTGGAGGATGGTTTTCTTCTTGCCTTAGGACAATTGACGACTGACCCATGACCAATGCCAAGCGGACATGCACTAAGGAAGCTTGATGTGTCAGTGTTGCAAAACATCAGAAGTTCTGGGCAACTCGCTGAAACATGTTCTAGCTGGAGTCGCTAGGAGCATGCCCTCAATTTTGTTGAATGCAGATGGAGCTGAGCCTTCTGGCTGCAACAGCACGCCGTGAAAAGCTTCATGGCCATGTTCTAAAACCACCGTACTGCTGCAGTCAAGCTTTGCAAAATTCTTAACTTCATCAGCTCAAGCGAGGATCTGATGTCGTACTTCTTCAGCCACCCATCGTCTTTCCTGCCGCGACTGCATCTCCACCACTGGTGGTTGGGTCCGCTGCGGTTGAACCACGGGCTGAACCTCTGGCTGCTGAACCACCGGCTGCTGAGCCACTGGCTGCTGAACCTGGGGTTGTACCACCGGTTGCTGCACTACTGGCTGTGCCTGTGGCTGTATCATTGGCTGTTGCACCTGTGGCTGTACCAGTGGTTGTTGGATCTGCGGTTGAATCTGTTGAACCTGTTGCACCTGCGGCTGGACCTGTGGTTGCACCTGTGGCTGGAGGACTGGTGATGTTTGTGGTCGCACCACCTGTGTCGCCATGGCCGCCAGAGTCGCCTGGGATGCCTCGGAGCAGACCTCGGATTGGTGGCCCGGCAAGGATGAGAAAATCTTCACCAAACCTGCTTGTTGGCTCCAACACTTCCAGCAAGGCAAACTTGCAAACTTCAACAAAAAATTATACTTCTTTAGAGGTCCTAACCGCCCTACCCCGCTGGTCCAAGCTGCAGAAGCTCGCTGCTGACCTTGCCACAATCGTTCCTCCAACTCTAGTTCTCCTTAGAGCCAGACCACTTGTGGGCCAGGCACAGTCAAATACTGCCCTATACAATCCCATCTCCTTCCCATATGCCCCCTGTCGGTCTCCAAATGGAACAGACTCTGCCAGGATTCCAGTGCTGTATGGTGCCAAGGATGCACCATCATGAGACGGAAGTGGAATGGTTGGGGCAGTCTGAAGGTTTGACCTGGCGAGGCCCGCCAGGTCATCTCTTCTGCATGATCCCAAATCCCAGCTGTGGAATTGATGTGCAAATTGGTTAAGGATCCGAAAATCTAAGCGCACAATCCGGCCAGCTAAGTCTGAAGTGTGTACCACCCAAGACATCCATTAGGCAAAAATGTTTCAATATGACCGACCATTCCTCTCACAACGACCATGACAAAACCACAAGGGTTGAGGACCGGCATAGCCTTGTGATTACTGGAGGGGAATCGAGCCCTAGAGTATCCAAGAGGTTCTCGATTGATGAAGTTCTGGAGATTTTATTACCGGAATGGTGGGAACGGAATAAGGCTTCATAATAAATCCATGATAAAGCTTGGTAGACTGGCGGATAAGGAGCAAATGACCAAATGACCATCTTTGGGGCTTCAGTTAGACTACACGTGCGCATCATTCCAACACGGTCCGAACTGTATTTGATGGACATGAGTCACAACATGTTCTAATTGTCTGGAAATTGGGTATCCCGGTGTCCCGGTATCCTAATTGTTCCATTGCTTCATCATGCTTCATAATTATCCCCATGAAAATTGCCATTTGGGGCGCCACAATTTTCAGACACATCAACGTTATGGCCAAAGATACTTCTGAGCACGGCGAACCACTGCTGCATCCTTCGGCAGCAAACTGTCAGAGAGTAGGTCTCGCAAACGACCCGTTGATTTGTGATGTCTGACTACGAATTGTCCCTCCAGCATCCTCAAAGCATAGGCCAGTAATGAAAAAGAGATAGTGAAGCTTCTCTTGCCACCCTTGGTGCAGCATGCTTTTCTATGAGTCAGCCAGTAGCTTAACGTGGTATAGGAATCTCAGTGCCAAGAACGGTTGGAAAGCAAATTGACACCAGCAACTATCTTCAGATTCCACCCACCCTGCTACACATCCCGGCCATGTTTTCCTCCTGCGCTGGCATCGTAGCTCGTGTCCTCGAGATTCACGGATGAAACGTGAAAACTGCGCAAGATTCTGCCCAAATAAATTACTCAACGACTGTTGCAATGCAGCTGCGAAGGGGTTTTTGGGGTCCCTCGAGAATGGTCCAGTTCATCACTCCATCATAGCCCATCAGGTCGTGACTCAACCATTGGGAAATGGACAGCTACGGATGGACCACTGGGTGCAGCCAAGGCACATCGGGGAGTTCTCCAAGGACTGCGGGTGCCGGATCTCGCCTTGGCTCCGGGGTTTACGATGACCTTTTGGGTTGGCAAAAACATCGCGCCCCCACCCTTCAGCTTCACACCACGGGGCACTATGAAGTCCAAGCTGCTTGGCTGCACTTGAGGTATTGATCGTTGGGTGGGGAATTGCTGCAGTGATTGCTGCGTTTGCAAAGGCATTTGCTGCAGCATCTGCTGCTGCATGAGTTGCTGCTGCTGAAGCTGCTGTTGCTGCATCAGCTGCTGTTGTATTTGCAACTGCTGCTGGGAGGAAATGACTTGAGCTCTCGGAAAATCCGGCACTCCTGAGGAGATTTGCCGATCCCTTCGGACATTGTGTGGATGGAACCCTGAAGGATAGCAGGTGCACGTTGTAACTGGTTGGGTAATTCATCAACACCATCTTTTCTCTGTAAAATCCCATCCCCCCTAATATCAAATTCTCCCATATGGGCATGCAAAATGAATATATGCCCAATATTACCCAATACTAAACAACTGATGTTACCATAGGGTTGATTTATCAACAATTGGGGCTGGGATTGTGTTATGAATCAGTTTGTCTGAACATTGGGCATGCGTAAATCCACTGGTTAATCATAATTGTCCCAATTAAAATTGCCATTTGGGGAGCCAATCCACAATTTCCAAACACACCCAAGTCAGATATTGTTGGTTGCACGCCCCAAGCTGTACTCATATTATATCTCCACTGTATCCCCAGTCTATACATATACATATATATATGTGTGTGTGTGTCTCTCTCTCTCTCTCTCTTTCCATCGCCGGTGCATATATGTATTTATATATTTATGTATACATATATATATATATATCTGTGTGTGTGTGCGTTATATATGCAAGATACGCGTCTGAAAATAGCTCCCACTCCTGGAAGGGACATCTGCGTCAGCTGCGCCCTGGAAGACATCCTTGAGCCCATGACTTGGCGCGTCATCTGCTGTGGTGAAGCTGCTACTGAGGAGGCTCTGGAGGAGGAACGGGAGCGATTGCGGATCTGCCTTGACCGAAGAGGCCGCTTGATATGGGAAACAAAAATGGGCGGTTGTCATCCCACTATCAATGTTGTGTACCCATTTACAATAACCAGTTGTTTATATAATTCATGTTATTGGGTACATAACAATTGTCACATCCCACTATCAATGGGTTAGAAGTTAGAATCAGATACCTTAAAATTGTTATGTTGACCCTGATCATGTGGCCAATGACCATCCCCTCTGCTGGCAAATGAGCCATATTTTGATGTGTTGACCGCTGCAATATGACAACAATATGATGACCATATGAGAATATGATAACAATATGATGCCTTGCGGATGTTTCTCAAAACCAAATATCAGTGCTTTCTCTCTGTAAAATTGCATACTGCGATGATTTCGGCGGTCCCCCATTTTGGGAAAACCCATAGGCGCAGCATGGCAAGGATTGGATGAGATTGTATCAGGATGTTGGATTTGGGGTACCTGCTTTGGCATGAAAATGCTGCCAACGATGGTGGTGGCCCTATGGTTCTCCCCATTGTCAAGGCATCCAAGAAGCATCGCAAGCCGTTGAGTGAGCTCCTCTTGCCTGACAGCAGATTCAGGCAAAATCCACACCACCAAAAAAAAAAAACTGAGAGCTAAGAATAGCTCAGATATCAAATTTCAGACCCATGTGCGCGGGTTCGCGGGTTCACTTGCCTTGCTTCCTCCTCCTCCAGGGCTGAAGTTGCCAGCGAGTCCTACGTCTCAACAGTGCCCGGCGGATCGTTGGGCTGTGGTTGACTGAGTCGTTTGAAAAAATCAGGATGCCCATAAGTACTCACATGTTGCGGCATTGGAAAGATTTTTGCAATGGTGCTGCAAGTGCATCCAAAACGTGCATCATCACTAACCTCAATAAGAAGTACTAAGATTCAATAAGTTGGTTTTCAGTGACCCATGGGACCCATGGGACCCATGTTGCCACCAGACTTGGGACCTGGTGCCGTGGCCCCGTGGCCCCGTGGCCCCGTGGCCCCGTGGCCCCGTGGCCCCGTGGCCCCGTCCTTGGTGGAGCTCCGAGGCCGCGAGGCCTCCTCGCTGAAACGCAAGCGTTTCGACTCCGACTCGGGGGACAGCATCCTGCGATCTGCGAGGTGGTCCTAACTTTTGAAACTCGGGAGGTTAACAAAGTTAACAAAGTTAAGAAATTTAGGTGAACTCTAAGTTCTTTGGAATTTCGGAATCAGGAGTGCATCTGATGGGAAATCCGGGAGTTGTCTTTTCACCCATCCAAAAAATAGAAGTTGGTCCCTGTTTAAAAGCTAACTGCGTTGGGATATAATTGAAAGGGAAAATGGTAGAGGAACCTCGGGTGGATTCAACCATCCCATCTCAAACACATGGATTTCCGACTACAAGTTGTGCTTTAAACTTTAAACCTAACTTAGATCAAGACTGGGAAGCAAACGGTGTGATTCACCCCGCCTTTGGTCCAGAAATCACAAGCAAATGGCTTGTTGATACGTATTGCAAGTATCTTGCCTAGATGTGCATGTGGCAATGGTTTGGACTCGTTTTAAATCCCTCCAGATGGTAAAAATGTCTCACTTTTAGGTTCCATGTTTGTCTCACACAACACCGCCATCGCTGTTTGGATGCAACCATCTTAGGGTGATTCGGAAGAAGCTTTGAATTCGAACGCCGCGTGGCCGTGGCCTGAAATTTGTCATGTTTCGTAGGGTGATGTGTCAAATTAAAATTCAATGCTCTGGACCATGTGCCCCCGTGCCAAAAAAAGGCCTTCAGCACCAGCCCCCATCCTCAACTTACCCAACTCTTCTGCATCCATAGTGGATCTCTTGGACTCAGGCGACAGGGGCCTGAACTTGTCCAACTCCTTAGGCAACTGCACAGCACGGCCCTTCAAGAAGCCCAATGGTCCATCTATTTAGATATGGCTGATGCCAAAAGTGCTAAAGTTATGAACAGGTGAAGAGGCGGCTTCGAACTTCGAATGCTCTTCTCTAAGCTAGAACCACTGGTGCAAATATATCCTGCTACTAGTATTTACCCATTTGGCCCATTTGGCCCATTTGAGATCATTGGCCAACCATGGGATCCGGGCCCATCGGGGCTCATCCCACAGCAACTGCCATGGAACATTCTCCAGCGTTGACTCGAGGTCCCGGTGCTTGGAGGCCGGCGACAGGGGCCGGAAGCGTTCCAACTCGTCGTCCTTTCATGGTTTGTCCCAATGGGGTATACTCTCTCTATATATTAATATATATATACATATATTCATGTATACTGTTTTAAAGGAAATCCTATTTTATTGGGAGGATGATGAGAGTGATCATAAATCATTGGGTTTGGATAGTCTTTAGTAGACCACCCCACACGGCTGGTCTAGTACCAAATCTTCTAATCTTACAAGTAAACATGAGTAAGCATGGTCTTCAACGGCAGGCATTGCAAGATTGACCGTCCTGTTGGCGTTGACTGGACTGCGGTGATAAAGGCCTGAACTTGTCGAGCTCCCTGTCGTAAGGACTCCTTCACCAGGACCCATCGCAGCTGGGGCATTGACAGAGACTTGAGATTGGACCCCCATGTAGAGGGCATGACGATGCTAATATTTGAACATACCTGTGTTAGATATCATGTCTTTCAATGGTTTCAAGGTATTGGAACATACCAATGGGGATGATTGGGGATGGCAATCATCCCCAAGAATGATCCTAGCAAAAAATCCGGGATGGTCAAGCTATGTCAAGCTGCACCTCGAGGCTTCCGGTGATGCCTTAGCTAGGCAGGCGTCAAAAAGTTGCACAGCTGGCAGGTGATCACGCTACATCCTTCGTTACGTTCAGGTTCCGGCCTGCAGGTTCAACGGTCGATACTCCTCGCTCATGCATGCGCTGAGGCGATGTCCAGGTGAATCTTCGCCTGCGAACATGACATGCAATTGGATAGTTGAAAGGCCTGTGATCTATGCTTTTCTCAAAAAAACCTGAGAGATCTCAGGAGTATATCATGAACGAATCGATACATTCCAGTGGACAAACATCGCACCAAGATAGTGTGTCCCATGGAGGAGGGAGAAAAAAGAATCATTCAACGACATGTCCAGACCATCCATTGCTGTAAGCTGCTGGCACTTGCTGTGGTGGCTCCCTGCTGTCTGTTCACTGCTTGCTGAGCTCTCTGGTGATTATTTTTAGCTCAACCAGCATTACTGCCTGAAAGAAAAAAAACTGTCGGGCAGAGCCTTTACATGCTTATCCCTTGCCTCTGGGAATTGAGCAAAACGTTGACCAAAATCCACCTGAACCTGTCTTCTCTCCCTCCTCAAATTCTTGAAATCAGACAGTCATTGGACAGTCCACTTTCCAGAAGTCCCTATGACCTATGATCCCCATGGTCTTGACACAAGCCGCATGAGCCTCGATGAGGTAGATCTGGAATTGTCCTCGGCGGCTCCGCACAAGTTTCCAGGACAAAAAATGGTTCTTGGAGTAAGTGAAAGTAAGTAACAGTAATATATATATATATATATATATTATATACATTTTATACATTATATATATATACATTATATATATATTATACATTAGAATGATGGTGGTCCCGTTTTCAAATATTTCAATGGTACCTGCTGCTGGGATCCCCACAGGCGATGTCTTACCGTGCTGGGCGAAGGCGATAACTCCACATCCATGGCCACAGGTGAGCGACGAGGGGAGGTGCCTTGGCAAACGCTGGTGGGAGGAAAAAAATATGATCTATATATATATATTTATATTTATATATATATATAGTATGAATATACATATATATAGAGAGAGAGAGTATGAATATACATATATACAGTATGCATATCTATATATATGACGGTTTGTCAAAATATCTTTGTCTGGTTTGGTTGATAAATCACAATTCCATGTATGCCGCTTAATATTTGAATTTAAAAAAATATGACTTATGGAAATAGTCTGAAACCCTACATTTTATCTTTTATCTTTGAAAGCTAAAACCTGCAGGAAATGCTAACGCACATCTACATGGAGTGGGTGCCGCTGCTAATCGTTCTGTTAGTCGTGGAAAATTCAAGAATTGTTAATCTGCTGCAAGGCTTGTCGTTGCCTTTGCTGGCACTGTTGCTTTTGTCAAACAGAACGGATAAACTCAAGTTCTCTGACGGCGACTGGGTCACATGTCAGCCAAAGCCGGTATAAATATGATATATATATATATATATGTGTGTGTGTGTATGTATGTTATATATCAATATTATCAATATAATTATATAATCTCTATCTCTCTCTCTCTCTCTCTGTATCCATCCATCCGTCCGTCCGTCCATCCAAAGGGTTGTAGGATGTTGGACTTGGATCTTGGATTTGATTCGGTTGCATTCCGATCGGAGTAGATAAGATTGACCTTGGAAGATAGGAGTTTCTTTCAACTATATGAAAATGATATGTGTAGTTTTCCACTGAAACTTCTCCAAGGTTCTGTGCCGCTGTAAATCCATTAAAACCTGACCAAGAGCTGGACCACATGGTTAAGTGCATTGGACCTATGCCCATATACCCAACAACTTGGTGAGGCTCAACAATACCTGCAGCATGAAGGAACAGAGAAATGGAGCACAAATGGGGGGCCACACCGAGGATCGCCTGCTCGCATACTAAGTTGACCTTCTGCGGCATGCTAAGCTAACATGAGTGTTAACCATAGGTTAACCATAGGTTAACCATAGGTTAACCATAGGTTAACCATATATAGGTTAAGCACTTATCCTGCTCTTAGATGCTTTTGGGGGAACATTAGGGGAGAACTGGTGGCTCAAAGTCGTGGCATCTCCCGTCCGGCAACAGCCTGCGAGTGCATAGGAGAGCTATGCCCGGCACCTTGGAGCAACCCGACGTATTTTGGGAAACCACTGACATGAAAGACAAGAATGCGAGCATGAATAAAACCAAAAAAAAAACTATCTATCAACTTGACCAGCTAGGTGCAGATTTGTAGAAAGTTACCGGAGTTTTATGCCGTTACCCAGTCACATCAGCCAAAAGCTCCAAAAGACCCCGTGAATCCTGGGAGCAAAATCAGCATTTTTAATCCTCCGGTATTTTTGGCTGTGCAAAAATGGCTGTGGATATAATTGTTCATATTGTTTGGGAAAATGTTGTGAAAACCTCATTGGCTTTTCGCCCTCTGCATGCCAGTGGCGTTCTGAATGCTTGGAGGATGCAGCAAGTTCCTCACGAAAGCACGAATTGCTGCATCTCACCGGAGTCGAGACATGTCGCGTGGCTTCTTCCACCAGTTGAAATCAGCACTATGATCTTTACATATCTTTACTGCATTGCCTGCATTTGCCTGCCCATAAATTCCCATGAGAACAAAATTGCCTATTGCAAGACTGTGGGCCATAAGAGCCAAGTTTCACTTCCCATCTGTTCTTGCGTCACCGGTGTGTTGGGAGATGAACGGTGCTGGAGGCTATGTCCTTGGAGAACGTGACATCTTCAGAATCTGACAGGTGGATGTCTCTGCTTGGGAGATTGGCATGGCGTATTTCCAAATGTCTGTGCCCCCCTTCAGCTCATGAGATCAAGCATCTTGGTGAGAGAGAACTCGAGTGCCTCACAGCGGGCCCACAGCTTGAGGCAATGTGTTCAACATGTAGCAACCCAATCATCTCCGTTTCTCGTCGGTTATTTGTGGTTTGTAGAGCCCATGGCTTCACAAATTTGCCACAGTAGTATAGACATCTGCATGGATGGGTCCACCTTGGGGTACCCAAAAATGTACGGTCCGTGTCAAGCTAACAGGGTTCCGCCTGGGCGATGCATGCAACAGGTCCGAGCGCATGGATACACTCGCATCCAAAGGCGTGGCCTGCGGGCTGTAAGTGATTGATAAGTATATTGATAATGCATATCAACTCGGGTTTAGGGTTTATCAATGTTCGTCCTATTTTTGATTTGGGTTTATATGGTTACGAATCACTAACAACAGGGATGCACACCCACGTGATTTCTATCCACTGGCTCTTTGCGGGGTTGGAAATTCTTCAATCATGACCTCTGAAAAAAAATACCTCTTCCCTAGTTTTCCACCCTTGTCCCGGGCTACGGGTTGCTTTCAGCATTCCCGCAGGTCGTCTTCTTGGTTCCCATGTTTGGCAAAAAGTGAACTGTAGCACTGTAGGTGTTTGTTTCATAGTTGGGTGGTAGCCTTAGGTAGCCTTACTGCCTACAGAACTACCACAATGTGCACACCGATGTCTGGCCACCCTGCAAATCAGTCGATTCCAGCATATCCATCTTTTCAGCAAATTCCTAGCTTGCAAAGATTCAGCTAATGCAGAAGATTCCTATGTTCCCTCTTGCGGTACTGCGGTACCTGTATTTTTGTCCACCTTCTTGTCCTACAAATCTTGAAGTAGCATCCCCCTCAGAAAGAAAGTTTCGAAGAGATATATAACCCTCCACATCCTTCTTCATCAAAATTGATGTCTTGATTTTCTTTTCAATGAAACTTCATCCATACGTACATTTCTGTCGGTATTTAATAAATCCCTGCTACTTTCTCCCCACATGGCGCAGAATTGATCAGGCCTTCCCCAGCAACGGGTGACTTTGGGGAGAAGTGTGAATTTGTCTGAAAAAAAGGCTATACGGTATACGCCCAAATGGCAAATTTAATGGGGAAAATGATGATAATCCGATAATCCTTGGAATTGGGGGTGCCCTATTTTCAGACAACCCACTTTGTCAGGAAACATGTTTGAGAAATATGTGACGCTCATCGGTTCAAGGGGTGGACCCCTAACTGTTGCGTTTTCATACGCACTGATTCATCTGATTTGTCTTCGAAATCCCAAGACAATTCAAGTCCTCTGCGTTCCTCATTTCTAGACTTGAACAATGAAAGGGACAAGGAAAAGAAACAACACAACAACAGTAACAACACCAAATGACATGCCCTGCAGCAAAGACCATTGAGCACTTCTTTTGCTATTACCTGGGATCATTTTATGTATACAATGCAATTTAAGTAATATATATATATATATATAGGGGTGCCCGGGGTGCATGTTTATTCATTTACAGTATATTATTGGAATATTTGTAGCAAAAATATGGTTTGTCACGCCCCCCCGCCCAAACCCACCTTGGAATGGGGTGTTGCCGTGACGACCGAAGTGTACGGTGAAGGCCTGGTAGTGGGCCCATGGTCACTATAGTGAGCCACCCATGGGTCCATAAGGGTCCGGGTCCAATAGTAAAATGAACATCACTTACCATCAAAATAACCAAGAAAATCGTTTGCTCATGTTTTTGAGAACCTCTGCATGTGAGCCAACACGCACAAACTAACCTGTGGAAATACAACTCACAGCTGCCATACCCAGTGTCCAAGGTGCTCAGCTGCCATATTTCCTGGGGATGTGCTGTGCCGTCCTTAGCCACCGATTTGATACTGATACAACTGCACCTCAGACTCTCGGCCTCAGGGTCTGGGCCTCCCTGCGGGAACACAAAGCATCTGAGTGCGACTTTGGCGCACCTGACAGTGGCACCCGGCAAGAATTTTCTGCCTCAAATCTGATCCCAAACAATTGTCCTCCGCATGGCATGCCCAACACAATCCCCAACTGTCAGCACTGGTGACCGTGCCTGATCCGTAAACCTGAATCAGCACAGGTTCATTCACGGAGCGCGTGGAAATGCAAAACTGCATTGTTTTGCTTTACATGCGTTTTGTTAATGTTATATAATGCTTCGAAGCGGACTGATTGCATGTATGAACTGGAAAATGCGTAGGCAATTGTTGGCAAGCCTTGACAGATATGCCCGGTTTGGTTGCCAGACTTGCACCATCCATCATCATGCTACAACTCCGCTCCAAGCCTCCAAGCTCCAATTATTTTCCCCAAACATAAGTGCATATGTCTGCCATGGTGCATTTTCCCTTGCCACCGGCGAAGGATCAATGGAAAAGTCCACCGAAGGCCGGGGCGATGGGGAACGAGAGTGCCCACCCCGGCCCAACAATGCCTGTAGCACCAGGCAGGGCAAATAAACTCAACAAGGTGAAAGGAAAACCAAGGCGAATTGGGTAACTGGCAGGTGTAAAGAGATCTAGTCAATCTCGTTTGGGTTTGCGCCAGGCTATGTCTGGTTTGGTAATTCGACCTGTAGGAGTCCTATTCTTCAAACACCCAAGACATGTCACCCGTTGGAGCTCCAGAGTCCACCCTACCGGCAGCCTGAGAATGTAGAGGAGTCGCCGATGATTCCATTTGACTTCGGGGGGATCTCCTTGATGGCGGCGATCAAAACAGTAGGGGGGTTAGGTCCAGTAAGTGTCCCAATGAAGATACACGGGGTGATCACTTATGCTCACCCACATTCACCCGGCAACAATCTCCGCCACTAAATCTATTTGCCCAAATTTGCAATGCTGCCAAGATTCCATGCATCTGGATCTAAAGCAGAAGGCTTGTGTCGCAAAGGCAACGCCAATCCTGGGCATGGGTTGCACAGCAAGATGTTCACAACCAGACCCGTTCAAATTCCATGCGAAAAGGAAACCCACACATCGCGATGGCAAATGATTTTGTAACATGCGAACCAAACAAAGTAAAAATCTAAAAAATTGTCCTGTTGTCATGATCGGCGGCCCTGCGTGTGCCCGTCTGCCCGGCTCGTGATTGGGCAGCAAGAAAAAATTGATTGCATGTTGATGTGGTGGTTGCTAGTAAATCCATTCTCCTCCCTTTGAGCTGATTGTCCAGGAAAATGTTTAGTTGATTATCTATGCCCGCATGTCGCGACCCTTCGAGCTGCAATGACCTCCCAATTCCAAACAATGCTGGTGCAGCAACATCGTCAAGCACGAACCCCGTGTCAAAAAACAGTTTTTGGAGGTTCTATCTGGCATCGCACATCTAAACATTTCGTATGTTGATGATGCACATTTTTGTTTGCAATTTTTCCCGGCATGACACTCAAACAGTTGAGTTGTTTATACTGCCCAAACACCGACTGGTACTGTGCAAATTTCAGGGTTCCTTAAATATTTCTTGAAGCGTAGCCGCCAGTTTCCAAAATAAAACCTGTACATTTATATCAATGCACCACATTTGCTGGTGTTGTTCTACTAATATATGGATGTGTTGGCGCCAAAACATTGTCTTGAACACATCAAAAAACAATGCGTATTTGTGAAAAAAAATCATCACAAAACCCCGTCGTGAGATAGTTCGGGAACCCGGTTGAACCGTTTTGAACCGCTTTGAACCGTTGATTTATAAGCATGTTTCCGCCCAACTTATTTATAAAAACAAAACAACAAAGCAACAATCATCTTTTGGCACACTCACACACACAATCCAATATGATGCATGAACTGCCGGGGCCGCCCGTTCCCAAACGCAAACCGCATTGTTCAAAAAAATGTTTTGATTTCAGAAATGCCACTGGGCGGTTTTGTGCCGAAGAACATTGTTGGACGCTACACGTTTTCGTGGCACTTGCATGTTGCACACGCGAAGTGGCCCAAAAAATGCATCATGAAACTGGTGGAAACACAACGTCGTAAACAAACACGATCGGGATGCTTACAAGGATAAACTGGCAGAAAACATGCGTTTCAAAATTTGGTCAATGACAAACATGGCATCAACGTCTGTAAGAGGCCTTGTCAGTGATGACTTCCGCGAGCGACTTTATGATGTTTCAATTATGATGTTTCAAATGTTAAAACGTGTTGTGACTTGCATATTTCCAATTTCCTTCATCAAATTTGTGGTCCATTTGCTGTGGAAAAAGGATCAAAATTGGAAACTCGATTGTTTTACCACAAACGGAACTGTCATTTCTTGATCCTGGTCTTCTTGCACGGGTTTGCGCCTTTTTTTTTAAACCGCTAAATTCTCCAAGTTTATTGGCAACGTTGCCTGTGAGGGTGCTTCGCCCCACACCAGCATACAATTACTTCCGGAGCGTTGGAAAATTTTGTCTGCCAGTCTTGGTGTGTCTGTGTGTGTGGAACTGCCTCCGACTTGGATCAATCGGGAACATTTTGGAACTGGATCAATTGGACACATTTTGTAAATGCAAGAAACAGCACAGTAGCTTGACATATGCATGGAAGCGCACCAGAACGCACAATAGGGTAGCATGACGTATGTGCGGAGGTGCAAAAGAACGCACAGTAGCATAGCATGACGCACGCGTGGAAGTGCAAGAGAACGCACAGTAGCATAGCATGACGTATGTGTGAAAGTGCAAGAGGGCACCCATTCGCGCTGCATGACGCATGCGGGAAAACGCACAGTAGCGTTGCATGACGCATGTGTGAAAATGGAAAATGGCGTAGCATGTCGTATGTGTAAAAGCGCAAGAGAACCCATAGTAGCATAGCATGACGGATGTGAAATGCACCAGAACGCATAGCAGCGTAGCATGGCGTATGTGTGGAAGTGCACATGAAACGTCTTTAGACTACCCCACCCCACCCCCCACAAAAATATCAACACGCGCATGGCCCCTTACGAGCCTTGACGCCAATATAGGATTTTCCGTCAAATTCCTCTACATCTCATGAAATATCATTGTCCGTTAACGCTTTTTTGGGGGCGATATCGCTTGCCAGTATGTGCCATTATCGCTTTTGGGGATGGTTCTATCGCTTGACAGTGTTTCGTGCACATCTCTGACAAAAGTGTTTCTGCAATACTACAGTGGCCTTCAACCATTTTAAATGTAACTCATTTAAAAAAGACCGTGCGCCTGCCAACGCTTGACACACACCGATGTAACAAGCCCATGAAACGAACATTGCGGCTGAATATTTTCAAGGGCCCTGCAAACATTAACGCAAAGGAACAATCTGACGATTCCATAACCGATCTTGAATTTCTGCTATGTTTAGGTGGAATCCAAACAAAATAGAATCGCGAAAATTTCCAAGCACATTTTGGCTGTTTCTGGCTGGCAGGTCACCACTGTGGCGTTGGCGTTGCTAGCTCCACATTTCCACATGTTATCCCCGTCTGGTGTGCCCCCTAGGGTCTGGATAGGAATCTTAGCCAGCTGAAATTCTTGGTCCAACCCCAAACAATGCATGCTAAAATTTTCGCGCTGAGGTTTCAAAGGGATATTTTTTGGGAGTAAAGCCCGAAAAAAAATCCAGGTCCAACT
>Ga0126342_10006879_pt1 | contig 20243 bp, 13 predicted proteins | sample Cyp1metagenome_FD_92528 | JGI IMG/M metagenome (GOLD analysis project Ga0126342, IMG submission 92528) | Coral microbial communities from Lord Howe Island, Old Settlement Bay, Australia - Cyphastrea 1 metagenome | ecosystem: Host-associated > Invertebrates > Cnidaria > Coral ...
CCTCGTTTCACGATCTGGTGGCGGAAATCCGCTACACCGATCCCCCTTCCCCCAGCCGACTCCCCCCAACACGGGGGGGGTAGCGGTCTCACGCGCAGAAACTTGTGCGGGTTGTAAAAAAAATATTAGTTATAACTACTGCAACATATTATGTGTAATTATGTATGCCCATAATTGGGATTAAAGACCCGGTGAGGAAACCCACGCGACCCACATGCCGAGGTTTGTTTGGTCGTAGCGACTTGGTTGACTTTCTGCTTGCCGCGCGAGCAGATCCTTACATCAGGACAGGCATGGGATGTGTCACGTGTAATGGGATAGAACATAGGATGGTTCTGTGAGAAATAGTGAAACTAGTTGGTTAAATCATGTCGATCTGGTGCATGAATGTGACCTGATGCGAATATAATTCCTACAATTCCAGACAATTACAAACCTCCATATTATATAGTTCTATAACATACATAATTGAATTTAAATTAAGAAAATAAATCCCCATGAAACTTACAGGCAGGACTGGTTGCTGTGTGCTCAGGAACACACAAGGGCACACCGCCTGGGATTTGACCAGCAACTCGGACGTCTTGCAAGCGCTGGAGAAGCATGCTGATTCCATGAATACCATCTCCATCTGAAAAATGCCAAAACCTCAATCAAGTGGAAGGGCAATTAATAAAGGGCACCTAACTAATGAGCTAATTCGAATTCAATCCTGGAAATGAACAAAAAAGGCAAAACATAACAAAAACCATAGATGAGCCCCTCTGTGACATATACTTCCGCCGTCGTCCAACTTCCTCCACTCTGATTTTTCGACAGGATTGTTGGAACGCCATGCCATTTTGTCATCATGAGATGCTGCTTTTCAGAGCTGTTTTTTTCGGAGGGTGTTGGTGATGTGTTCGGCGTTCCACCACGGCACTGATTCATTCAGCACGAAGAATGAAGCGCCTCCTTCTGTTCGCTGGCACCAAGTGCTCAGCATTGTCCACAGAACGAGACGGTGCTGGAAGCACCAATCGCTTGGGCATGGAACATGCCCTGCCTGGCACTGTGAGGACCAGTTGCAACTTCTAGCAGTTGTATGACACACGGGTTTTGAGATATGGATGATACAACGGTTTTACAAGTAGAACGTGGAACGTTTTTGCAAACAGAGAACTTTTATGTATCCATATCTAGATTATGCGTATACATGTGAATATAAAGAAGTAATGTATATACATATATATGATATACACACATTTATGTTGATACAATTTTTGATGCATACATATATGCACGTCGGTGTGTATATTTATTTACTATATATACACATGTATAATCATTACATATGTGTATCTTTAAATATAACTCAAAGTTGGGTTAGTTCAAAGTTTTTCTGTTTTTTTACCATAAATTGGAGTGTGTGCGAATATGGTACTCAGATAGACTAGACGTTACAATAATATCGCACAAAAAAAAATGCAACTAAACTTGAAATGGATGGTGCAACTTGAGTCCAGCCGCTTATCCCTGGGCGAGTTTGCTAGCTCATGGGCTTCTGTGGCCACTGCGGTGTTCCATTTGACATCGACATACATCGACAATCGTTCTCCATTAGCCCGAACGGTGATGGCAGACGGGACATGACCGTAATATATTTAGATATATTTAGTGAGGACAGCATAGTTTTTTGCCGCAAACAGGTATTCAGGCCCCATTTCTGTCCGAAAAGATGGGTCCTTCAGGTGTGACGACCTTGAACAACTCCTTGGGGTTTGGGCCTTGGACTATCTTGGAACGAATCCCAAGCCTGTTCAAGCCCACTCCAAACGGGCCCCAAATGAAGAGAGCGAAACACCAAACCGGGTGTCTAAGAGGATGTTTTTGTTAAGGGGTAAGGGATTACCTGCATCCAGTTCATCCATGTCCATCAAACGTGGTCCGAGAGACTTTTCGCCACCACCAGCCCTCCAGTTTGCGCCGTCCCATGAAATTAAGGGATGAAGTCGCCGGGGGATTTTTGTTCGGGGAGACTTTTTTGGTGATTGCTACCAGGAGCTCAGGAGGTCCAACGAAAAGATTGAACCTCTCCCACTCTTGCAGTGCAATACGTCCCAAGCGGATCCGCTATCGTTTTGTTTACGATGTTCATAGGATGCACCTGTGTGTGTCCAAGAACAGAGACCCCCAAGATACCGTGGTTGGAGATAATTTACCATTATCACAAATTATAGAACCCTCTGCAAATGTATTGCAATTTCACTGGTGTTTTTGGACTAACTCACCTGCGAGTATTCAGTGCCAAGTTTTAACATGTTTAACGCAGGCTTGGGACTTTGGCGCCCTCTTTTCTTTCTCATGTGTGAATCAACAGTTGGGTGGGTTGCAGCAATGAACTTTCTCAGCCCAGGGCCCAAGTCTTGCTAGAGTAGAGATCAAACAAGTGTCCGTTGTGGCAGGTTGCGCAAGGGACAACCATGAGGCCATGTCACGGGATTTGATGGGTTTTTTTTTGGCAAACCAGATGACATGATAACCTCTGGTAATTTAACATAGCTATTGAAAATGGCCATTTATAGTGGATTTACCCATTGAAAATGGAGATTTTCCATAGTTATGTTAGTTTACCAGAGGGTAACAGTCCAGTGGTTGTTCTTGATCTTCCTGAACGCTTTATTCATTTAGACGGGGCATGATTTCCCTTTCCCTACGAATCAGATTTGCAGGGAGCACAGAAATCACCCAGCTGAGCGGTTTATGTTGGGGGCTGAATGTACCCTTTGGCTATCCAGCCTGACACTGAAAGATCACCATTCTTCATAGGCAGCAATTCATCTAGAAATGGGTGATGTTAGTGATGTTCCACCACCATGTTTGACCATCTGCAGCTGTTAAGACAAAGCCAAAAATGCACAGTGCTGAGGCAAAGTTCTTGGAGGACCGTGGCTACACCAGAGCACAGCTGCAGGAAAATGTGGATCTGTTAGGGTATCTCGGCCCAGCAGCCAGAAACCATGCCTCAAAAGGGATGCATTTTACACCAGTCAGCCGCCAGCCTATATGATCCCACTTGGCTTTTCCTCTAAAGGATAGGGTAAACCGGGGTGTCCCAAAACTCTCTGATGAAGAACTCGATGAAGTAATTCTTCGTCTGGTTGTACATCATTCAGCACCATGATGGATCGCTCCTACTTGTTGTATGAAACTGATGGCATCATTTGCAAGCTGGTGGTACGCACAATCAATAAAACTGCCTTTCTAATGGAGTAATTTTTCGTTCAGTTCTACATTTGGTTGCTTGTGCAGCGATTTCTTAAGGAGCGTATCAGACCCCCAAGCCTGGTGGTTTATCATTCCGATGACCTGGGATCAAGGGTGATGACCTGCAGAACTGCTTTTGGTGTTGTTTTTATGAGTTGCAATCGCAAACCAGCTGCAGATAGCTATAGTCCATTATGGTTCATGAATAGCAAAAGCAAGTGGGTAACAACCTCTTATATCTCCATCACCAGGCCGAAATATCTAGTGCATCCAACCGTTCCTGAATTTTGGCATCTAAGCCTCCATGTGTGTAAATTCAACACTTTTGGTGCCGCACCAGCTATCACCCCCCTTCAGGTATTCCTTTGATGCTCGGATCTTTCCTCGCAGCCGCTTTCTGGACAAATTGGGCTTGAAGTCCAAAGACTGCCCTTTACAGATCCTGGCTGCAGCAGAGGATCGGTGAAGATTCTGGATGCAATTTGTTGGCCATGTGAAAGTTTCCAAACTGATCCAAAGTGCCGAAAGTCTCATGTAACCCAACCTATATGGCAACCTATGCATCTTACCCATCTTACCCATCTTACCCATCTTACCTGGTCCTTCCAGCTCTCCACAGGACAAGAGGTTTTGCCAGACCTTGGGCGTGAAGCTGGAGATCTACCTGGATTTCATGTTTGAGCTGCGCAGGTCGCAGCGGCAAAAAGATCGCAGACAGCAGCTGTGATGGCCTCTGCAAATCCAATGGAAAGTGCCATATAATATCATAATATATATATATATCGTTATATAGAACACACACACATATATATATATGCATATGTATTTATATAATTATATATATATATACATAGAATATCCACTTATAGGCATAGATGAGTTTTCCCGTGAAAGAAGGACATGTTTTTCCCATTGCTATGTTTGCTTACCGATGGGAAATTGCGTTTAGTTTAAGTGGCACCATCCATCCTCCCCCAAGGCTGTTCAGTCGTGATGTACCAGTCGCTGTTAGCCGAGCCCCTTGGCTACGCCGAAATTACCCATTCGTGGCAGGGTCTTTAGCAATAATGGGAATGAATGATATTACAATTCTGATTTATGTTAATCAACAAATGCTGGAGATATGGCGCAAAGAAAAACAGCGAAGATGTTGCAACCGCAGAGCAAATCACCTAAAATAAGTTTAGTGATGATTTAAAAAACAAAGCAGATTTCTTGCAACAGCAGCATTTTCTTGATTATTTGAATGTAGCATTTTGGTTCACTCTGACTTTAATGCTGCATAGATCTTCAAGTCTGTCAGTCCTTCAGTCCGGAAAAAAAAAGGAGGTTTCCCCAGTGGATCATCATTTCATGGACAAGGGCACCTTGAAATAACAACCAGGTTTAGACGGTGCCATGGGATGCCTTTTCGGCGTAAATCAGATTTTGCGAATGGTCCATTTGGAATCAGGAAACAGATGCCCTTGTGACTCATAGAATTGGATGATGGGACAATTTACAGGAAACCCCTATATTTGATGGTAAAAACAATGGTTTCCTGTAGATTTTCCCTTAAAACCAATCCATTGAGTGACCCGATTTTGGTTTGCAGCTTGTCTGCTCCAAGGCTCCAGCTATGCTTTGTCCAAAGGGGAGTCCCGCTGAGGCCAAGAGATTTGGGGTGGGCAAAGTATAGGGACCTCACAGCGCACCAAAAATGATTAGTATAACGGTTAGTAGTTAATAGTAGTTAATTAGTGTGGGGTCTTCCTAATCATAGTTTATTCACATTTATTCACCTCATTGCTTATTTGGTATTGAATAATACTTGCCATGGAAGAGAAGATAATCATAGTCAATTGCCCAGATGGAAGCCTTCAATGGTGCTTGGACTTGAATCTACCAATGTGTTCCCAAAGGATGTTGATTATGCAGAGGTTGTCCCCAATTACTGTGGGTTGGCCCGATTGTTTTACACATTTATTTCTTCCGAGTACGTGATGAGCTGCCAGCCATCAGCAATGTTGGTCCCAGAGCTGTTTTGACTGGATGCCGGAATGTTTGATGTTGTGGAGTGATGGCCAATTATTAGTTACAACTGGTTATTTCTATGGGATTGTACATTCTATAAATGGGGTTTTCTTAGTACTTGTAACTGGTATTTGGGGCCATAACTTTGGAGATTCATTCGTACATAGTGAGATGTGCGCTGGGCAAACCTTGGTTAAAACCTTGGTTGGGCGGGGGGGGTCCTCTGAGATCAGCCGACCCAAGATTGATGGGCTGCCCCTGTAAGTTTGAGAAATTTCATATAATTTCATTGCTTGGGTAAAAGCTCTTTGCTGTCAACCTTCAGATTTTTACAATTATTATGATACACAGATTTTTACAATTATTGTGATACACAGATTTTTACAATTGTTATGATACATACACTTAGTGTTATGATACATACAGTTACTTGGTGATCTTGGTGAGGAAGGCTGTGACATTCACATCATTCGAAGATGTTTGGGGCACAATTTTCATCTGGAGAAATGACGGCGATCAGATGCTGTCAGGCTGCAGCCAGTTCTTCGCTTGAGAGCCTTGTTCATCCACCAGGGGGTGGGACAGGTGCGGACTGTGGTATCACCAACTGGTAGGCTTTGAATATAATATGATTATATTTTGATGATACATGATCATATATTTAAAAAAAAACATATAATAATCATATGTTTACATTCTCGTGTTTGGAAATATCAACCAAGATCTGCGGTAATTAATCAATTGCACTCTATCGTCGCAATGTCCATGGTAGAATCCCATCAGCATCATGCGCATCTCCTTCGCCGCCCTTTGCCGCAGGGGGGGTCGCTGCCCGTAGATCAGCAGCAAAGACTGCAGGGCGCATCAGGGCCCCTGGGCGTTACGCCACACCGGCCACCATGGATGTGTGGAGCATTGAAATGCTGGTGGGCACGGCGCCAACCCGTCTCAAGCCAGAACTTTGGACCAAAGACGCTTCTGATATCTTCTGATTTGATTGACCATGATTGATCCAATAGATCCAATAGAATGTTTGGTTAGTTTGGTTGTGATCTATCTATCTATGATTCATATGATGATGCCATGTTTGATCAGTGATGGATTGATGCTTTGAGGATGGATTCTTTAGACATGTTGTTCCCGCCCCGCGCCCATCCGCGCCCTAGGAGTGCTTGGACGTCCCTGAGTTGCTACCAGGCTCTCCCGAGGCGAAGAGCCATCACGAGGCGGAAGATGGTGAGATGAACAGTCACTGGGCGGAAAGATGGGTGAATGGCTGGTGAATGGTAATATATATATATATATGTATATATATATATATATTATATAGAGTTAGTTCATGTTATGTTCCTTTGTTTTGTTGATTGATGTTGATTGATGTTGATTGATGTTGATTCTAGAAAGCCATTTTATGCCATACCACTTTGATGAGAATCATAGGTCATACCGGTCGCACGTCTCAAGGGTACTGGTATCTAACCCCTTGTCTTGACGGATCTTTGCGGGAGACAGCAGAGAATGCCAAAAATATATGAGAGACGATAGAATTTATATGTACATTAGCGTGCGCACGTACGCAAACATATACACACAGGAACGGAGAATTCAGAGTTAACTGCGTTAACTGTTCGGGAATCTACTGGTACCTATGAAAAATGATATATCAAATGCATGCTATTTACTATTTACATTATTTCTCCAATTGTGTACTGTATACTTTACGTATATTACATCTGATGTGTTTCCATATGGAGATGAAACCAATGAGGATGAATCTGGATCGTACATTATCGTACATTATCGTAGGATACTATCAGCAACAAATCTTCTTTGGAGAATTTTACATATTTTTGCCCCCCTGAAGACCCCAAAATTGCCGCTGTCAGGTGCGCCAAGGTGGAGCTGTCAGCTGTGAAACGTTTTCGCCATAAAGTTTGGGAGGATATACCAATATAACATGATATAACATGATATAACCCTACATGGACCTTACATAGTCCTTAATTAGCTCCAATTTAACATGCCACCTGTATTTGCCCCATATTTGCCGTTGATAGAAGAAAGGTGGACAGTTCTCGTTTGCAAAATAGCCCCTTGTTGCGATCTTTGGGTTGTCTAATCCCCTGGGGGAAGGGGGGGTGCCACAAACAAGTTGAGGTTATGAGACGGTTTTGAATTTGGCAAACACCATGATGGGCGTCTGGGCTTGTCCGTTGACAGCTGGGTGGGTTCAATAAAGTGGGATCGGTAAGCCCCGAAGTCACCGGCAACATGCATAGGGCAACTAGTCCAGCCTTGCTGATTGGTGACTTCCTTTTTTGGGGGTAACCAACTCTGAAAATGGGAACGACTCCGCCAAATGGACTTTTCATGTTTTTTTTTTTAATGCTGGTTACATCCCCATTTCCGTGGCTCAGGTAGTGGTGTCCTGGCGGTCCCCTATGCCTTTGGCCTGATCAACTACTGGGCCGTGCTGCTGTTGTTTGTGGTGGTGGGCCTTACAGCCTTTACGGCATGCCTCATAGGAGACCTGGGCTGGGGTAGACGTTGAAGTGGTTGGGAAAGCAAGGGAAAACACCACATTCACATAGGTTCAAACTTAGAAGATCTTGGAAACTCTCAGAAGACATGCGCATGGAACAGTAAAAACAATGTAAGACATATGGTTCCTACATGTTTGTTCTTGAAATCAACTCGATCCTGTGTCAAATGTGTTGGGAAGAACCCCTGGCCATTGCTGTCGTGAGACCTCAGCCGCAACAGCATACGACCAGATGTCTGCAGGATTGACCACAGAAGCATCTCAAATCAGGGGCCCACAGAGTTGTAATCCTTTTCATTCGTATTTTCATGTTTTCCTTATCGGCCCCCAGCATGGAAAAAAAAACTCTTCGTGATGACATACGGTAGATCCAAGATGATCCAAGACTGAATTATCCAAGACTGAGTTATGTTTTCTTGGGTGGTATTCAATGTTAAAGGCTGAGGGATTCTTTGGGTATGAGTCAACATCATGCACCTCAATTAACTTATACAACTGTTAATACCAACAGTTGCCAAAATCTGTGTTTCCTTGTCTCTTAATCTTTGCCCCCATATCCACATTGTCAAAACACCTTGCCCAGGAGAGAAGTTAAAGATGGCCAGATCCAAGGCTTTGGGCGGTTCACATCCCATCAGCAGAGACTACACCTACCTGGCAGAGATTTCATATGGCCAATGTGGGAAATGCGCCTTGACCTGCAGCTGCATCCCCGGTACAAATGAGTAGAGGTGTATGCAAACAGTATGCCGCACCTTGACATAGACATATTTTTTGCGCATTTGCATTTGATTTGTTGTGCCAATGTATTCAATGTATATATATATATGCATGTGGCTCTATGTGGATACATGTTGATTGTCAGCACAACCTTAGCCCACAACTTGAACATTGTCCTTGTTGCCACCAAGGCGTGGTTGCGGTGATTACCGTTCTGGAGGTCTGGGTTGCTGCTGTGACCTTTTTGGTGATGAATGGGAGCAACATTCAGGGCTTGCTTGGCGTGAACGAAATTCAAGCCGTCCTGGCTTCTTGACATACACCTGCAGAGACTTGGGTTGGCCATGGTTGGCCCTTGAAGCCCTTGCACAAAAATCTAGCTGTTGGGGATTGTGATCTGCTGAGTGTAGTTGTTCCAAGATTACCCAAGATGCCTGTGCCTGCGTGATATTCTGATGGTACTAAGAGTATCTCATCACGGGCTGGATGAGGTAAGGGACTTGTCTTCTTGTCAGGAAGATGCTGGTGCTGTGTTGACTCAACATGCGCCCAGTTTGCTCCCGCACTAGAAGACGAAGCATTACCAATCATGCAAGTATTGAAAGTCACCAGCTGTGTTTGATGGGACTCAATATGATTCAATGGTGACTGATGGTGACTGAATGGGATTTCATGGGCTCTGGATCTCCTTGTTTGCCCTTTCTGGCTAAAAACCGAGCTCGGCCCGGGATGGTCCCTGCCGTTTCAAGGTGTGCACATTGGTGTCCAGCGTCATGATCTTCATCCCCTTACGCAGCTGGGACAATGGCTGATTTCATGGGGAAAATGAAGAGCAATACCCCAATGTTCAGATTACCCTCTGGTAAACATACAAAAAGCTATGGAAAGATCCACCATTTTGAATGGGAAAACTCACTATTTCTATGACCATTTTCAATAGCAAACTGTTAGTTTACCAGAGGGTATTTTCAGGCAAACCATGGCAAACCCATAGATCACCACGTTTTTGCTGTGAATTTTTCTTGGTGCCAAGAGGAATGCTGGCTTGGCAAAAAGCAGGGCTATCATGTGGAATTCACATCCACCATTTCACCAACATTTGGCGGGGGAACATCATCTCAAGTTTGGGGGTCTACACAATAAACCAATTAATTGGTGATGGTTCAAATCCCATAAATTTCTGCTAAAGCTTGGGATGTGTTTTCATTTTCTAAAAGATATTTCAATTATACCGTATACCCCATGGCTAAGCCCAGGACTCTGCCCTGCCTGAGGCATCTATGCCTATGTGTCTCTAGCATCTTTGGTCGCCCTACTGATGGCCAGCATGTGCTTCTTAGGCTGGGTCATCCCCTTGATTAAGCCCGGTCCAGCATCAAAAATTGATGGTTTAACACGGTTTCACTTGCTTTAATCATCCTGAAATGAGGATAGTTGTTGCGTGGCAGGGGACCTGTCTACCATCAGCACTGCCAAGTGGAGCTATCCGGAACTGCAACTGGAGCCCAACGTGGGGAATTTCTTCAGATCCTTTGCAGCCTTAGCAGCCTTGGGGCATTTGTTGGATCGTTTGGATTTGAATTTGGAGACATTTGGAGCAGTTTTTATTGTTTCAGGTGATGCCTCGAAAATCCAGAGCCTAACCCCGAGCAGGATGTCATCAGAGTAGATTAGCATGTTTGAGACCCCCTAGACCAGAGCAGTCAAATCAGATCATGCCGAGTATGGTGGGAGCACCTATGCCTAATGGCTTGCATTGCCCACAACTCCACATGCACCACGGTATACCACGGTAGACACGCCTCGCTGGTTCTTCGGGGTTTCCTTTCTGAGGGGCCTATGGTCTCTTCATTTTCTGCTTCGCTGGTCATCCATGTTTGCCAGCCTTGCATGAGGGGATGCAGCACACCGAGCGGTGGACAGGTTGGGGGCGATTCCGCAAAAAACAAACAAAGTCCGTACTTGTGATTGATTTAATTAACGGTTGGTGATTCAACATGGTTCACCTTGAGGATGTGAAAAGACAACTGAAGGTGCTTGGGGCTTGGGAGGGGCCAAAGATGTCAGACTTCCCTCTACTTTTCAAGATGCCCATGCTTCCACCTGTTTGGACAGTCTACCTGTCCAGTCTTATTGTTCACATCCCTCATTCTTACATCTGTTTGCGATTCACGGAGCATTTACCCATTGTACATATACATACACATGGACAATATAATTATACAATATTATACACATACCCAATAAAATGTCACAGAACATATATTTATATAATTTAATTATATAGATATATTATAGATATATATATATATAGATGTATGTATATTACATATATAATGTACACATATTCAACCTTATACTTACATGTATACTGTATACCAAGTACATATCTGGCCCCGTCACAGCCCTTTGACGGAGGCTGTGTTTCTTGGTCCTTTACCATCGCGGCGGTGTACTACCTGGTCTTGGGACTGGTGACCTACCTGGCCCATGGCAGCTTGGCAGAAAATAGGCTGAAGGAAACTAGGATCATGCACTGCACAACTGTTGATCCAGTCTGGTCTAGGAGCCATGAAGATGTTTCACACCATTGACACACAGTTGGACCACATGGCCTCTATATTCAGGTGATGATTTGCACCCAGTCTTCACCAAAGACATGAGCAACTTGGCACCAGATGCGGAAATTGTGTTGCGGGGAAGATTGACCACTACAATTAGCACAGGCCCACATGGGGTCACAATCACGAAAGGTTAAGAAAGATATCTTGATGATATCCTGTTCAACCCTGCTGGTTTTCCTGTTCACCCCGGCCTGAATCAATCGGCCAGTGAGATGTCAAGTATCGATAAGTATCGCACGGATGGCGAGGCTGGCCACTTAGTCTTCCCACATTATGTCATACTTTGATATGTTCATCGCCAGAGATGCCAGGTATTCCGTGGTTGAAACACACGACCGCTGCCTTCTTTGCCGTGAAAATCCAATTGACCACACCTGTTCCCTGGCACTATTGCCGCTCATGCGGTCAAGAGTCGACCCTTTTTGATCCTGAGGCACAAGAAGTCAGAGACAGATCATGTGCTATTCATCCTTGATGGTTCCAATATAATAAATAACATAATTATATAATATATATAATATAATATATATATAATATATAATATATATATATAATATATAATATATATATATATAATATATATAATATATATACAATATATATATATATATGTTTCAAACTGGTTTTATTCTGTTCCATCTCAAACACTGGGCTGATGCTAGAACCGCTATGAACCGCTCCCCTGACTCGCAAGGTTCTGATGCGTGTGGTGCTTCAATCTATGCAGATTTGGCCAGAAGGGCGGCATGTCAACGAGTTCATCCAGAATTCCTTGCCAGTGCCTGGGTGTTCAATATACTAACCTGCTGGCGAATGGTTGTCTTCCCAATGGTTCATGGGGCATTGCTTTCATCATGTGTCATAACGCGTTTGTTGGCCCAATCACGGAAGCAGCAAAAATGATCAGACCCTAGAAGCTTTTAAGTCGTTTGTGTTTTTTCTTCGTTATGGTTCCTCTCAAAATGGGAAATTGCCCTACGATCGGTAATAGAAAAATCGAGTTTATATGGATTCTTATGCTATTGGACGGTTGGACACCTGAACTTTGCAGAAAGCTTCCAGCAGTTTGCCTTAAAGCTGGAAATTTACAGCTTTGCCCTGCAAGAAACTGACATGAATTTTCCAGCGGTAGGTCTTCCATGTCCAAGCCCACTTCTAGCAGCGCATCACAGGTGGCATTGGTGATACTTCTCACCGGCACCAGTGCTTGTTGCTTGGTGGAGATGGGTAGAAGTTGGAGGTGGTAGAGGCAAACAGAAATTCAGCCCATGCCGAGGTTTTCTGGCTGGTGAGGTGGCTGCCCTTGCCTCCTTCGTGGGTGCTTTATTGGTGAACCTCACCTCCATCGTGATCCCCTGCGTGGCTGGGCCGAACCGGCGAAGATGCCCAGGGTGGTGAGTCAAGCTCCCAGTGGTTACCCTAATAGTCAATTATTGCAAAATCAATCCATTGACCCCTATGGTAATATATGGTAATTAATGCACCCCGTATCTCCCAGTATACGGTATACTGAGTTAATCTGACAGTTTGGCAGATTAGTGATGGAACTATCACACCCAGCGAACTTTCGCAGGGTAGCTAAGCAGATCTAAGCAACACTTCTCCAGCACTGCAGCTCCAAGGTGATGTACGCACGCCTGTCCGTGTGGTCACAGCAGCCGGGCAAGAACAAGGTGAAGCTGGTGATGTGTGGCGTTTTGGTCGTTTTCGGCCTCGTCACCGCCGTTGCAGGTGGGCTAAAAGCACAACCATGTAAGCAAACTCCATGGGATAGCCTCACAGCCAAGATCCATTCCAATGATGGCTAAACGCATGCCTCTTCATAGAAACATTCGGATAGAAAGATAGATAGATAGATAGATAGATAGATAGATTACTAGATTACTAGATTAGTAGATTACTAGATTACATAGATATAACAAATGAGTGAATTTGAGGCAAGACTAAGACATGAATTCTTGGGTAAGGATCTCTGTGCATGTTCGTGACATTGATATTCATGTCGTTCCCCTTGGCGCCAGGAACCTACTTAGCAGTGCTGGATATGACTCACTGATAGTAAGCCCTCGGAATTCAATCGATCGCACAAGAATCAGCTGAACGTTGGCTGATACTCTTGGTGGATCCAGCGCCGTGTCCATTGACAGGGTGTTTAATACTGAATACTGCAATTCTTACCTGGGCTTGGAGTGATGCCTAAATTCCTGCTTACATAATCTATTATCTTACGTGTAGCTCTTCTTATTACTTCTTACTGTATTCATCGATATTCTTCCACTGGTCTATGACTTGGGCTGTCCATATCATCCCATACCTGGGCACATTCATAGAATCCCGCAGTCAAAATCGGCTGCTGCAAGACCAAACTTTAGCGATGCCATCGGCCTTCCAACCAGCCTGGGATGGGCCTGGGTTGAGCTGGCCCAAGTACCTGGCTTCGCAAAGCCAAAGTCAGTTGGTTTTGCAAATCTCAAATACATTTCTTTCCTAGAAAATGCATACAAATGCTTGCAAGACAGCAGCTCTTGAGAGAGATGTGGCAAAAGATCGACAGGGACTCTGGCACAACTGGATATGTTTGCAAAAGTTGGGTTTTCCTGTTTTTCTGTGGATCTGTGTTTCTCTTCAATGTCGCTTGCTAAATTATATTGGGAAGAACTGGCATCCAGAAACTCCATGTTTGACTAGTGGAAGCTGATCATTCTCGCGTTTGCTCTTGGCCTTGGATCCCGAGGAAGAAACAGCCCGTGGATTCGCGCGTCGCATCGGTGATGAGAACATCCGAAGCAACGATTTCTGTGCCAAGGATAAAGGGTTGGAGAATGGTGGAGAGCAACGCTGGATCACTCGATATCACTAGATATGACTATAGATATCACTACAGATATCACTATAGGTTCTATAGCTATCACTATAGCTATCACTATAGATATCACTAGTGTCCAACTGGTTTCAAAGTGTTTTCACTTCCCAAGTTGCTTGAAGTCTGACGTTTGGCACCTGGGAGGGGCCATGCATCATCTACCCGAACAGTCAGCATCTCCCAGGACGATGATGTGGATGTCAGCGGATTGATTAGTTGATTGAGTTGTTCACTGGATTGGTTTGTTGGGGAAAATCTTAACCGGAAACCCATGGGTTTTTACCATCAAATAATATAGGGCTTTCCGGTTTCAATTTTCCCATAATCCAATTCTATGAGTTGTGGTTCAGGGTAAAATGTTGAAGAAACATCAGGGACATCAATGGATGTGGAAGGATGGCAGGAAGCTGGCAATTTTCTGTAGCATTTTTTGTTGCTGGGAATCTTCAGCAAGGTCAGTGGATGGGAATATATTCAACATCAATGATGTATAATCCATAAATGATCATAAATGGGGGTTCAATGTTCAACATGGATTAAACATGATTTAGATATCAGTACATGCGGATATCACACCGTAAATGATGCGCTAAATGATGTTAAACAGAACCATTCCGGCTTTCCATGTTCAACATGACATCTGTGCATGATCCAACATGATTTAACTATCAATAGATCGGGATTGATTTGTATGGTGTGGAAGAGCCAAAGCTGTTGTGTTGAAAGAGCGTTCCCCCTGCAGGTATAATTATGACTTATAAAACGAAGCAGGGTGTGATTATTTGTTGCTTACGTCTTTAGATGTTGCATGGAAGATGGTGCTGCTACTGAAACTGCTGAAAGTCATGAGATGTGTTTTTCTTTGGCGCACAATTTCCAGGGTGTGATAAGAATGGCAAGCACGGGCCTACGGATTTTCAATCCGTGGCCATCCCATTTTTGCACCTCTCAGCCATTTACAGCCTCAAAGCGCGTGTTGGTTATAGCTATAATTGCTTTAGAAGACTTATGAAATCGACGATCTTGGCACTATGCCTTGCCAATTCTGTACTCCCTGTGGCAGCTGATGAGAGGGCAGCTGGAACTTTATCGGAGATGTTGGCCAAAATCCGCTCTGAGGAGTTTGAGAACAACTTTTTTGTGGGAGATGCCTTTCTGGAGAAACCCACGCCTGGAAAGGAATCAGCAGCAGGATGTATACTGGACAAGGCTTGTGGTCAGTGATGCATGAGATTCACCTGATGGCAGGAAGCGACTCTTCCTGATTGTTGTATTTGTTTAGAAAATTGCTTCCGTTGCTTCTCAATCTTGCACATGTTGGAAAGCATGCAATATTTGATTAGATAGTGTGTATATATATACACATTTTTTTATCCCTCCGGCCCCTGAAGCATTCATAACTCACTTTTTGGCCTTGCAAAACAGGTGGTTGCCATCGTCAAAGAGAACGCTATGACGGACTCTGCGACTGTGAATGAGCTTCAGGTGGATTTGGCCGCCTGCTGCACTCACGACTCCCAGGACACGGCGCGAGCGCCGTGGTGATCCTGATTTTGGGACCCAAAGTGAGAGAAAGTCACTGGAATTGTATGGTTACACATTTCATCCGCTTATATTTGGTATCCTCTGAGAAAAAATTCCCTCATGCCAGTATATGAGTGTTTTTTGGGTATGTATCAAGCTCATTGAAGATACCCAAGCATTGGGTGGTGGATGGCACAAGAGAATAGTTCCCAGGGCCAGCGGCTAGGTCCATGATGTGGAATGTGGCTTTCCTGCAGGCGATCAGTTGAACTGATGTTTGGACCCAGTCATATCCAGTTCGCCTCCTACTGTACTGTACAGCCTCGAAAATCCATCAAAGTGCAGAAGAGAGAATCTAGAAATGGCCCAACCAACATTATGTTCCAAGCAGAAAAACATATCAAAGATTAAGATAGAAAATATTAGACATGGCATGAAATAGCATGATATAAGTTCTGTTTTGGTTCTGCACCATGTTGAAATGCCAGGCTCTCGGCCAGGACTGTGTTGCAGATGTGTCCTCGGCATATGCGTTGCTGGAGGCGGTCAACAGACAGCAGCTGGACGCCCAAACCACAGCCCCCAAGGTCGCGGCGATGCTGATCCGGGCAGTGGAAAAGCGAAGCTCCGAGGAGAAAATCCGAGGCTCGTTCTCCAGAGGTCACACCAGTTTTGATTTTTTAAATATGTTTATGATTGTTTTCCTAGATTTTCCGTCAGATGATTATGATACAAAACGATCATGTATTTGTTCAAGGGAGACTTGTTGTTAGCGCTGGAAACATGCAAAGTCTCAAGATGTTTTAAGTCACATATATATATAATATTATGTAATATGTATATATAATTATTTGCATTATGCATATGGATTCTTTATCATTTTAAAGCAAACAATTGCTCTTTCGGGCTCGCGTTTTTTTTCCCCTATTTGGCATGTGTTTGTATCCTGACTCCGGGATGCTACAAAAATGCAGACAAACAATGATTCGGTGATTATGTTTTCAGACTAGTCTCCAAAACCAGTTGTTCTTTTTTCGAAGGATTCATCTTGATTTATCCTTATTGATTTTGCTTAAAAAGGTGTGATGTGTGTTGATTTAGGATATGTTTATGCATTTTTCACAAGACAAGCCATGTCCCCTCGGATTTGCCTGTTCAAGCAAATCCGCCCTTCAAGATGCACGCAACCCCCCCAAAAAAAAACAAATCCTTGGCATTCAGAAATGCGGTATTCTGTGAAGAGATAGGCCCTTCAGATTTGGAAAAAAACACATACTTTTTGAAGACATATGTTACTTGCAAACTAAGCAGCATGCAACATGTCCATTCAGAAATTAGTTCAAAGTAGTGAGTAGTTCTCGTTTCACTATTCTGTCCATTAAACAATTATTTACTTTGGTGATGGGTAAATTCAAAGAAGCGAACTGGTTCCCTTCAAAAAGTATATAAGTAGTTTTCTCGCTGCATAGTTTAAGAAGGAATTCTGCAGCACTCACTATCACAGCCGACTTCCCAGCTGAGGAGAAACCCACAGGCACTTCTTCGGAAAATGTAAAGATGTAGACGAGTGTACAATGAAGGCACTTTTTGTAGAATCTACAGAGCTTTGAGGTTCGTGGAAGCGTTGCTGCGCTGATGCGCCAGATGGAATGTCTTGAAATAGATCGGGCAGATGTCATCAGCAGGGGGTTGAAATGTCATGGTTGATATGTTTGAATGCTTATCCTGAACAGTTGCGGCCACATTAGTTGATGATTTTAGAAACAAAACATAGCATAAGATGATTTTGGACATTTACCGGCAACAATTCCCAGCAGAGTCACCAAAAGGAGAGGACCAGGAGCCCGACCAAATTCTCAAACATGATCATTTTTTGTTGTACCTATTTGGGCAAGATTCTAACTCGCGCCAAATCTAGAACAGAATTCCGTCGTAGCCTGAACATGGGGCCCTTTCTGGGCACACCAAATCGTCCCTTTGCGCAGGAGGGCTTCGCAAAAACATGGCTGGGCAGTGCCGCTGCCAGGTGCTGAAATGTCGGGGGCCTGGGAGTTCCAGGCATTGGGTTGAAGATTTTACAGGTAAACCATGGGTAAACCCAAAAACGTACTCAACATGGACAGGTTGCTATCAACTGTAGTTACGGGTATCACCACAGATATGCGTGATGTGGTAGGTGGTTTCAAGCAGATTGCATGTTGGTTTTCGGAGCCCAAGTGCAGTGACCAGCATTTTGTGGATGCAGCTGTTGGACCAACAGCCGGGTCGCATTGCAGCTCCAAAATTTGTTTGATTACCGGAGGGTATTCAACTCAACAACAAACATTGCTAAAAATTCTGTGTGAAGAAAAACGCTTTGAATCATGTCCACATGTGGTGTCATGCCTGGTGCCTTGCGCTGCCGTTGACCTGTTTTCGGCCTAGATGGATTGAAATTTGAAATGATGCGGCAGCTTCAAAGACATCTAGCAGAAATGGGTTCCAGACCTCTACTTGAAGTCCAGCTACTATATAAGATATCCACTTCACCAATCTTCACCATGGTTCACAAACAGAAGCTGATGTTGGACCAATGGTTCAAGCTATCCTTACAACAGATTTTGCCAGCTTTCACCACTATCAGCGCATCATCCACTGCACTTCAGCCATCGGACTGGCCTCTCTGCGCCCAAAGACGGCACCATGCTAGGAGGCCAGCCATACACGGTGGGAAAATGCCATGGTTCCCATGAATTTGGATGGGAACCATCGATCCATTAAATCATAAAAAACACATGCCTGAATTACCCTCCAGTAGCTCCAAGTATGGAAGATCACCATTTTTGTAAATCGAATAAATATAATTGAATATAATCGATAATTGGGCCATGCTCATCCATTTTCCAAAGGAATGTTCGTTTACCAGAGGGTAAATCCATGTAAATTCCACATAATCCCATCATTATATGTCAGCTTATTATGTCAATCCTGGGTTAAGAAACCCCTAGGCCCTAGGCTGTTTAATTGGGAGAGGACCATTGACAGTGGAAGTCCCATTAAATCACCCGTTAATAGCCCGTTTGTGGTATAAACGATTATTAACCCATGATTAACCCATTGTCCTTTCGCATTTGTCATCGGCCTTTTGGGCTCCCAGCGACTTATCAACTGGCGTGGAGTCGGGGAACCCCCATGGCGCACTGGAGATCGACACAGTGCTGGGATGCCGAGTTAGTGGGATCCGATATCACAATCATCATTGGGATTTGGCCATATAAGATCATATAAGTAGATAATCATAGATATATATATATAATGATATATAATCATCGAACCGAAGGAAGTTTAGAAGTCAAACTTCCGACAATATGGACAGATGGAAAAGCAGAGGTGGGAAGAGTCAGAGAAGAGAAGAGCAGAAGAGAGAAGATCAGAGCAGAGAAAGTGAGAAGAAAGACGATGCACAGGTGCGCGAAAAGGTAGCAAAGTGGCGCAACACTGTGTTTTTCCAATGTTCTGTGGCTCCAGAGGGGCGAAAAGTAGGCTCGCTAAAGCGGCGGGTGCGGAGCCATGTGGCCAGAAGAGAGATGAAAAATTGCACGCCGTTGTGGGGTGAAGCACGTTTGGAAGCCAAATCGTACAAAACACACCATGCTCGGACCACTTTTGGAAGTTGAGATGTCGAAAATTCATGAAAATTCACGCCGTTGTTGCGCGAAGCACATTTCCAAGTCAAAATGTTAAAAGTCCTACGTGTTGAAACCATTTTTGGACGTTCAGATGTCGTGCCGCATGGCCGGCGCAAGAGATTGTGCACCTTGTCAAAAGTGAGCAAAACGTGAAGGCTTTTTCTAGCATTTCAAAAAAGGATGGCAGGAGTGGGGCGTTTGAAGAGGATCTGGAAAGATGCATTTTCCGTGGCAGGCGCAGTACAAGAGACATGTTCATCAGAGATGTTAGAAGGTCAGGGGGATGATTTCCTGAGAGGGGATGCATTTCGGAGCATCAGATCTTCAGTTTTGGGAAGATGATTTTGTGTCACAGGCGCAGCACTTCGTATGACCTGGCCTCAGTTTTTCGTGGCAGGCGCAATGCTTCAGAGACATGGACTGGAAAAATCGCCACACTCATTGGTACGAGGCCTTCAGCTCTGCACTCAATGTTCCATTGTCGAAGGAAGTCTCACAGAATTGCTTCGTTTTTAATGTTGCCAACTTCAAAATTGAGGAAGCAGGAAGCCTCGCAGAATGGCTTCCTTTTTGACGTTATCAAGTTCCAAAGCTCAGGAAGTCTTGCAGAATTGCTTCGTTTTCAAGTTTGCAGATTGCAGATAGACAGATAGATAGATAGATCGATCGATAGATATAGATAGACAAATAGATAGATAGATAGATAGATAGACAACTACAACCACAACTCCAACTACCACTGCGCTACGCTACACTCCACTACTACAACTACAAATAAGCTACACTACATTACGCAACACTACGCTACATTACACAACACTACGTTACATTACTTACACTACACCACACTACACTACACTAATTACAGTACACCACGCTAATTACACTACAGCAACAGCTACAACTACCACTTCCACTACCACTACCACTACTACCCCTACTACTACTACTACTACCACTACTACCACTACTACCACTACTACCACTACTACCACTACTACTGCTACTACTGCTACTACTACTACTACTACTACTACTCCTCC
>Ga0126342_10006880_pt1 | contig 20243 bp, 22 predicted proteins | sample Cyp1metagenome_FD_92528 | JGI IMG/M metagenome (GOLD analysis project Ga0126342, IMG submission 92528) | Coral microbial communities from Lord Howe Island, Old Settlement Bay, Australia - Cyphastrea 1 metagenome | ecosystem: Host-associated > Invertebrates > Cnidaria > Coral ...
AGGCATCATGTTGACACGTCCAGCATCGCCACAGCGGTGGGTGTCCATGGTTCGAATCTGTTCCCTGGATCGAAGGCCTTTCATTGCGAGGCTCAAAGTTCATCTCAGCAATGAATGGCATCTGCAGCTCCGGATACCAACTTGTGGTGTCGTTTGCTCTTACAACACACAGATAAACATGCCAAAGTGCAACGCAATTAGCACATGGCGCCTTTTCCAACAGCGATGGAAAATGCAAAGAATCAAAGGCTCTGGATCCTAAAAGATCGCAACGTGCACGTGCAAAATGCTGAAAGATGGAACCTGATGGACATGTGTGACAATGGTGTCTGGCCCCCGAAACTCACAGCAACGTGGGGTGCAGGCATCTTGCCGAGTTGCAAGATTATTGCAAAGCGCTCTCCATCGAATGGGCAAGTGAAATGGATCCTCAAAGAGACCAAACTACGTCAAGCTCAAAGGAAAACATGTGAAAAAAAATCATTCATCCCAGCCACAACGGTTCGAAGTATATGTATATATATATAGTTCGAGATCTGGCACCCAATAAGGTCAATAAGAGAACAATTGTGAAACTCACCTATACTCTCACCTGTATAAGTCTCAATGCCGCGTACAGAGTTGTAAAGAAGTATGCAAGTGTCTCAACCACGGGCACCAAAGGTAAAGAGTCTTATAAGTTGAACCAATTGTAGCATCTCCCCTATGTCTGGCCCAAACAAAAGCTCACTGTTTGAAGATCCTTCGACATTGGCAAGTGGAAATCTAGACTTCAAGGAAAAATCCTGGGAAATTCCGAAGGGGATGAAACTTCAGTGTCCCCGAGTCTCCATCAGTCTCCACTTTCCCCATCAACTTCCCTCGGACGCTCAATTTTAACCCCGCCCAACAATCCCAACCACTAGATGGTTGACAAGCCCCTCTGGGCGATCACCTTTGGGAGGGCTCAGTTCAAGTTATAAGTGGATATACAACCATAATTATGAGGGTTCTAAGCCCAACTTATCAAGGTCATCACTAGAGTTATACCCATTAATAACCCCAATTGCAACCCCAAGTGTTGGCAATTTCCAGTATATTTCCATGATAGTTGGGAAGGTTGGTTGAATATCTATGGTATAATACTTATAATACCATTAAATAATTATGATAAAAGCCATATGATACTTTATGATACACCCATTATTCCATAAGGTTGGTTGGATCCCCCCCAAGCGGGCCAAGCGTTGTGCCACGGATCATGTTGCCATCGAACTCCACCAGCTGTCGTCGAGGCTGATGTCGACGGCCCACGATCACGTCGCCCGCTTTCCCAGCGCCCCTGATATTGTCCTGGGACGGGGTGGGGGTGCAGCACCAAACCGATCAGACCTAAAGATGTCGACATTTACATACATTTACACACTATGCATATATACATGCACTGGCATGCACACACTTGAAACATACAGTAAGTGTATCATCGTACGCTAATATTCATTTAGGGATATTTAGGGCAATGGCCTATGGATGTTCAACGTATAGCCAAAAACAAAAAGTGCTGCCCTGAGCTCGGTGCCGAGGTGCGGGGAGCCTCATGACCTCGTCCCCCTGCGGATCTTCAACAAAGAGCTGTCCACCTGAAGTGCCGTTAATGAAAAAACATCATTTTGACATCATTTTACATAGGCAAGAAAATTGGAACTTTACATTATTTCACCAACAGAATTGAGGATGCCTAGCTCCTCATATACCAGGAAATACCAGGAAATACCATGTGGATTCAATTGGATTCATAAGGTATAGGATCTGCAATATATTTATAAGCCCTGGGCCCTGTGCCTGCCTTTGTGGTCTCCCAGCGTGGTCCCATTGCTCTTGCCACCATTGTTCTGGTCAGTGTGAGGTACACACTCCAAGTTCTTCGTCAGCTGCAGAGTGGTGCCCAACGGCTTCGCTACGCCAGCCTCCTGGGAATGGCCCAGTTTTTACTGCACGAGATGTTCCCAAATGCTTTTTGGTTTTATGGATGCTTTTGGTGCTCCAAGCCATCCCATTTACAGTATGTTATACATTGTTATACTTGTATGAGTCTGCTGGATGTTTATGATCAATCATGATTCAACGATATCAATCATGATTCAACGATCAGCCATTTTTCCATGTTTTTCCAGTCCTCTGCCAAGCGGTGGATGTACACCAGGATCAATTTCGTCAATTGTGATAGGTTCCAAGTCTCCATAGATATGGTGGGCAGGCTCCTCAATCCGGTCAAGTGAGGTTGAATGGGATCACCATGGCTGAAAGCCCTGGGAGACTTAAGAAGGCTGGCAACGTGGCCAATCCTAAGGGGTTCAAATGAAACTGGCACACAATATTTCCACAGCTATCAGAAACTTGAGTTGCCCAAGGTGAAACGAAACAGAAAAACAAATCAAGAAAACGCTTCTTCTGAGTATGGCTCCCACAAACACCTGCCTATAGTCTTCCCCAGAATCCCCATGTTCCTTTGCACAAGATCAGCCTTGAGTCGGCTTGAGCTTAAGCCAACTCATGGCCTTCCAGCCCAACATGGTGTCCAGCTCTGCATTAAATATATTAAATGCCGCTTAGAGTCCTGAAGTTCTGGGGCGTTACCAGACCCAAGATGAGTTGCTTTGAACCTTGGATCTTGGATGCGACAGGGGATGGCAGGGGGCTTCATCTTGCCAGCAAGCTGCGGGTCTCCCCTGGTGGCAAGACATTCAGGCGCCGGTTCTTCTTGCTCCAGACTTGGTCCTCAACAGGCCGGTGATGAGTTTTGCCATTTGGCGACCTAATCCCAGGAGCATGACAACCCCCACCCCATTTCAATGAAGCTCCATGAAGTATTCCCATGCTTGCTATCCCCATGTTTGTTGTACACAATCCTGAACACTTCCCAAATCCAAGTGCGTCAAGCGTCTGGAATTTGTTGCAAACGGGACAGGAGCTCGTTGTAGAGTTCATCAGTGCCTTTTTTTTGGGCGTTTCCGAACAGAAGCAATAGCATTGCTCACAAAAAATACCATCTGCTTATTTAACATAGCCATAGAAAATCACCATGTTTAATAGGTAAACCATGGTAAACCTCTATAAATTGGCCATCTATACCATGGCTATGTAACCAGATGGTATCCCATCCGCATCGCATCAAATCCTGACATCTCCATCGCTACCAAGCGACTCATCGACCGGGCCACCTGGGCAGGGATTCTGTGGCCAAGTCGAATTCAAAAAAGGGAAACCTTCAGCAAGTTTGCTGATACCCTCTGGTAATTTAACATAGCTATTGAAAATGACCATTTATAGTGGATTTACCCATTAAAAATTGTGATTTTCCATAGCTATGTTAGTTCACCAGAGGGTAATTCTTAAGCTTTTGGGGATTGAATGGTTCAAATTGTCTCTTCGATAAAAATTAAGCATGATAAAATCAATGATGCTCAACCGGATTAACCTCCTTCAACAAGCAGCCCTGTCAAGCAACTTCGGGATTCCTCTACCCAAACCCACTAGTAACTCACGCAGTACCGGTGGCCCACACCTCGGCATCTAGCATCTGATCATACGATGGGGCTTTCCTTAAGGCAAATCACAGCTGTTACACAGCCTATCCTGAAGGTATCAACTCATAAGTTCCTTGATTTTCCTTGGGTTTGTACGCTTGGAAACTTACCATACCACCACCAAAAAGCATGGGAAATCAAAAACACATCAGGCGAAGCGCTTTTTGGTGGGGTTTATGGGGTCATTTTTTGGTCAAGCATCGTGCTATGCGATGACATGTGGTAGCGCGCATATAATTCTGCCAGCTTCTCAGGGTTCTGCAAGAGTTCCTGTGTATCCGATGGAGCATCTCCATTTTCAGACTCATCTCTTGGCAGGGACTCGCACAAATCAATGACCTCCACCTGTCACGAAGAAAATGGGGCAGGACGGGTCACTTGCAATAGGAGCGCACAAATATTTACAAACAAACACTGAAAAGGATTGAAAAGGAACATCTCATCTCTGAGCACGAGAGACATACAGTCCGTTTGACTTTCCCATCAAAGCTCAACTCTGATCGCAATCCAAGTGACAGGCCCAGTGGGCTCCATCTTCACATGGCTCTCAGCAGATCCAGCAAATCCAGTGATACTCTTCAGGAACTCCTCGTGATCGTCGACTTCCACGATGACATCATCATCCTATTGTGACCGTTGCCATGGTGCAGGTCACCCAAATTCACTGGATAAATAGCTTGTAAATTGTGTAAACATTGCGAAATATATGCGAAATATATTGCAAATTGAAATTCGGAAAGCAAACCCTTTGGACCAAAGAAGTTTCGATTTGTCATGTGGGTTTGTCTGAGAATAGGGTACCGTAGGGTTCCCAAAATTTGACGGCCAGTTGATTGGCTACTCATCATATCCCTATCAAATTGGAATTTGCTGGTTATATGAGTTATAAATATGTATAAATCAGTATTATATAAATCATATCCCATTTTCAACCTTTGTTTCCCGGCCTCCTCTGGATTTGCATCGTGAGGGGCGGCAAGCCCCTTCCAATCCTCCGCATCGCCACTTGCTGAGGCTGTGCTGGCCTTGGGTTCCAGCGGAACATCCAGCTGTTGCCCGTGGATCAAATAAGGCCTGACTGTGAATTGGGTGTTAAATTTTATTGACAAATTGGTACGCCCCCTGATTATTTGTGCTAATATATGTTAAGTATATAATATATGCTAATATAATGTATTCTTTAATAATGTATTCTTTAAATCCTGGGTTAACATTAAATTCATTAAATCAACATCATTAACATGCTCAAGTTTTGCTCTGAAAAAATGGCAATCTGTTCTGCCCCACGGTTCCCAATAATAGCGTTCGAGCCACCTGGACAGGGACGTGATCTTCGTGAGCCTTGCCGTCCTGTCGCAAATATTTGGGCAAAAGCCGCTCCAGATGCTCCGGAAGCAATCCTCAGGGTTGGAGTTGACTCTTAATAGATCAAAGCTATTGAAAACTCTCGTCTTCAAAAGGGGCATTGTATTTCAAGTGATGCATCTCCAAGATTTACTAGGCAAATATTGAAACTCTGGTAGTGTTGTGCTGTCTTGTGGCCACATTCAGCGTTGTTTCAAAAAATACAAAAAATTGAATGCAACTACATGGCAACTACATGGCAACCAAGCATTGCAATGGAAAATCTACCGTTGGAAACGATCTATCCATGCCCCCTCCATGGAAGAGCAGTGTTCAACCGTTCAACCCACTGCCGTTCCATCTGTGGGTTGGTTACAAGGGGTAAGAATCTCCAATATTAAAATTTGGGTAGTACAACTTAGTATAAGTCCCTACAACCATCAACCCCAACACTGCTCATTTCCTCCAAATAATGGACCCTTTGAAGGGACAATTGAAAACTTAAAGGAAACCACAATTTTTGTTGCAAGCTTTTACCCTCAAATTCTTAGGTTCCTGAGATGGTCCCTTTATCGGACTCTTTGGGATTCGAGATGCTTTGAAGATGCCTCGCCATGGACTCGTCCACATGCTTCGCGAAGCATGCATCCAGCTCTGTCGGCATTACTGCAGAGCCACGCATTGCGCTATCGGAGCTATCGAATGACAAGGATCTCAATTCGTGGCTGTGTCTCTGATGTGATTCTGCTTTGAATAGATAGCGATTTTTAAATATTGAAGTGTGTGCAGTGTGCATATATATAGACACCGCAGATATGCAAAATATGTGTACCGATTGTGTTTGGATATGCAAATGTGGATAAAATGGCCTGTGCGCGTGCAAGTTTCTATTTTGCAGAGTCCAGGGTGCCTGTGACCATGAAGGAATGAGTTGCGCCTCTGATGATTTTGCAGCTCAAGATAGGCTGAAGTGCACCCTCCAAAGATACAACTTACAACTTTAGATTTTTCAGGAGCTGGCCCAGGGATGTACGTTGCCAATCAGCCTCGCAATCTCCCATTGCTTTGCTGTATGTGTTCTGCTTACCATTCATGCAGCCAACTCTGCAATCTCCCTGAGCCTGAAAGCAAGAAAATGATAATAGCTGGTGTTCTTCAAGGCATCTGGACACCAATGACTTCATTCAGCGAAACCGCGTTGATGAAGAAGCAGTCTATTTCAGAGCTCTCCCAAGAAAATAACAAACACATCCGTTCTTTGATGTTCTTTGATGTTTTTTGTTGTATTTTAGCACGTTTCCAGAAAAACATATATGATAATTATGATACATTATGATACTATGATCTCTTGATCACTGTGATACTATGGTCGAGTCCAAGGGTCCATGATGTCCATGGTCCATTCATGCGCTGCCTTCAGACGTCACCGCCACGCGATTCGCAGGGATGACCTGAAGATGTTGGAAGATGAGCAGCACAACACTTGACAAACGGGCACTGGGAAATGCTGTGCAACCCTATCAATTTGAAGATTTATGGGGATAAACTGATGTGTACAGTAATATATTGTTGGCATTTTATATAATATATATATACAATAGTATTATAATGTATTATATATTATTATGATTTATTATGTACATGTGTGTGTAAACCCCTCTGCGGTGAGGCAATCATTTGCCAACCTTTGGGATCATCCACCCTCGTGGCTCACGACAAAGTTGCACAAACGCAGGAGCAAACCATGCTACTTTCTGCGATCTTCCATCATCTCCGTGAAAAAACCATTACAAACCACTTTTGTTCGGTAGTTTTGAGATGATAATGCTCATTTTATATCATTTTGGGGAGTGAAAACTCTGTACCTCTGCGGTTCCAATCAAAGTAACATAAAATAACTGGTAAATGGGTGTTCATCATCCCAAAACTGATAGCATCCCCATGGCGAAAGCATTTGGCGAAAGCACCACGCCAGCAATTGCTGGTACTCCGTGTACCCCGGCCGGGATACACCTGGCGAGAGGTCGGTTTGATGAAGGTTGGACGTCTATTGATGGTGAACAGTATGGGAGGGTACCACTCTAACAATACTCTAACAGTGGACATCTAACCTGTTTTTGAAATCACGGATTGATTTTGTAAGCAAGGAATAGACAAAAAATGGACCAACCTATTACCAATCCTAGACACTCGACGCAAATTGTCTGAGACAAATAATGACAAATTCCAACTCAACTGCTGTGCAGTAAGGATACCGAAAAGAGCAACGTGAGGAACATTGACATGGAAGATTGATCACATTGCAAAAGTTCTGAAGAACTGCCACGAGCCTACACTTCTTCCATTTCTGTCCTAAAATATAAATACTGGTCCGTCTTTCACCACCCCAAAAAATAGTAACAAAATCATTGGGCATCTGCCATCAAGGCAATGATGAAAGCTACAGTAGCAAATGCGATTGAAACCACGTACCTGTTCTGCCATGTTCTGCCTATATTCCTGTACCCACCCATTTTAAGTGACCCAAAGCCTTTGTATTCATGATACTAGCACTGCTGCTCCATATCGCACCTGTTCTTGGTCTTCAAACCCATCCAAGCTGGGGATCGTTACGCCAAGAGGGACAACACCCCAAAATTGGAAAAACGATGAAAAACATATTTCACCATCCATCCAGAATCCAGCATGTAAAGTTTCACTGTTTCAATTGCCCGTCAATCTCCCAATTGTCACTGCCCAATTGTGTGATCACTCGCGCTGTATTGTTTTCTCTCTCTGGGATCAATTGTGCACAGGCTCAAGGCCTTGATCCAGGAACACCGTCCCTTGCTTCTGTTGTTGTTGTTGTTGTTGTCGTTGTTGTATACAATTGAAGCACATTAAAGAAACTGAAATTGTTTCACGGAATTGTTGAACTGGAACGACGTTAGACTGCCATTTTTCGACTGGTGGTTCAGAATCTCGATCATTTGTACATTTAAATGGGTTCTGAACCTTGTTCAAGCCATCGTCAAATACGTGCAGCATCATTGTGTGATCTTCTGGCCATTGTTTCTGTTTCAGTGCCCTCATTGTCGGCTAGTAGTGACTCAAAAGAAACGTATGCCTCTCGGGCGGTACAGTGTCCAGACTGTGCCGAGATCATCCATTGTGCAGCTCATTGATCTGGAGCTACTTGTCTGCGCTGATTGCGTCCTTGTGGCGCTTCCACGCTGGCTGACACGGCTCAGCATCATTGTCATTCTCATTGTGGGTCTGATCCTTGTCATCTCAATCTCAGTCTCAATGATTGTTCGCCATGTCTGGTGATCTGGATGGCCAAGATTGTGGTCAGTCACCAGATTTGAATTCGGAATCTGAAGTCCTTCATTGACACAGAGCTCGATTGTAACGGCCCGATTTCCTCGTTGCAGATGCCCTGACAGAGAATTGTCATGACTGTCTGATCTCCACTGTAAACTGCTTGGATGGCATTGTTGACATTGACTGGCTGGGAATATTCCCAGAGACATCCCGCACTCCAATTCCATCGCGATGAGAGTTGCAATGGATTGTAATGATCCAGACGGATCACACACATGGAGTCCACTTCGTCCTGTGTGAGGATGTAATTGTGTCCACTGGGAACCTGGGCAAATTGGGTGGAGTGACCCCTTTGAAACATGTTGCAGCGCTTCATCGCGCAGTGGCTGTGCCAATTGTTGGGGCCCAAGCCTATACGAGAATCTAGTAGACCTTGTCCTCAATCTTTGTGTGGCATTTGCTGATATGCCAGCATGGTAAATGTGCCGATTGTTTGGTGCCAACCCTGTGCTTCCCTGACGTCTCCTGGGATCATTGTCAACGTCCCATTCTGTTTGGCCATCATTGAGTCAAATTCCGTTGCTGTGAATGAAAAGATAGCCAGGCCAAGTTGTCAGGGGAAGTGTCACTAACACCTTCCAATTGTCATTCTGCACTCCTTCTGGCTGGAGGACAGTAATTGTGGCATCTTCGATGTTCGCCACTGCCGTTCGACCAGTATAGGTTGACTTTGTGGCACCCGTTCCTAGGTGGTTCAAAGCCTGGTAGTCTGGCTGATCCACTGCCATGATGAAATTGTGAACTGCCATTGGTCTTGTCCCGGAAATAGTTGTTCTTCTTGTTCTCCCGGTGATTGTGAGCTGAAGACGGCTGCGGCTTGTCGGACAAGATGTCTGACTGAACTGAACTTGAAACAAAAACTGATCATTCAGCAAATGGTTGACATCATTGTTAACAATGTGCCCGACATCACTGAATGAAATTGTCAAAAAAGGTTGAAACTCTTTCGTTGACAGATCGTCGCGAAATCGTTCTTTTCCGAATTAAAGTCATTGTCCCTCTCAAATCAGCGCGCATCAGATTTGAAAGTTTGAAAGTCTACCAAAGTGTACAAACCATGCAGAAAAAGACTAGTGACTTGTAGTAGAGCTCCACCAAAAGGATTATGAAGATATTGTCTGAGACAATGTATCCCCGAAAAAATACATAGTGTACCATGGCTCGGGTGCGCGTCGCATGTACGTGTTGTGCGCGCGGTACGCGTAGTGAAACTCTTGTGCTGTCTTTGTTGGTTGTTGGTGCTCAGTGCTGGCCGTGCAGGCCAACATTGTGCAGGTGCTTGTGCAGTATGTCTGCCGTGACATATACTTTGTGAAGATGTCTGCCGGGCTGTCATGGGTCACAACCTTGTGGATTGTCAGGGTTCCATTGTGCTTTTGAACATGTATTTGAGGTCAATGTGCTTTGCTTTCTTGCTGCTGCCGATTCTTGTTGCTATGCTCTTGCCGCTTGTTGATCTGTATGTATTTTGACATTGACGCTTGCTCCTGTCATTGCTTCCTTGATGAAGTTCATTGCATGTAGTACTTCTTGTGCTGCTGTTCCGACCGCGTACAGTTCTGATTCTGCTGATGATAGTGCCACTACTGCTTGGGTTCCGCTTCTGACATGTATTGTGGCTCCCAGTAGGGTCACTGTGAACCCGCTTGTGGACTTCCTTGTTGTTCGGCAACCTGCCCAATCAGCGTCTGTGTACACATTGAGGTCGAATGTGCTGATGCCTTGTGGTGTGATTGTTGGAGGCACTGTTTGTTTGTAGTGTTGTGTACCTCGAAGGTAACGTAGTAGATGCTTCAGCTTGTTCAGGCTATGTTGTGTTGGTGCTTGTAGATCTCTTGCCAACTCCTTTGTTGCATAGGAGATGTCTGATCTTGTATAGGTCAGCCATTGTAGCTTTCCCACTGCTCTTCTGTATTGTGCGTGTTCTTCTTTGCCCAGTGGGACTTCATCATTGGTTGTTTGCTTCAGGGATCCCGTCCCTGGGGTTGTAAATGGGTTACAAATTTGCAGATTGTGTTCTTTTCAGGACTGTTTCAATGTAGTCTGGTGCCAGTGTGATGTCGATGTGATCACCTTTGTTTAGTTTGTTTGTGATGCCGAGGAAAGAGATTGTTTTGCCATAGGTGAGTTCACCTGTTGGTCGTAACAAGACCTTTCTTGTGTTGGACTGCTTCGAAGATCCTGTTGACCTCCGATTGTTCTCCTATAGATAGAAACAAAAGGTCATCCACATAGACCGTAAGCCATGACAAAAACTGTTTGTTGCTCATTGCGGTAGACATTGGGTTCTGAAACCAGTCTTGTGGGTCCCAATTGTTGTAGGACGTCGGCCAGGAAGTCTTGCCATGACTTCGGGCATAAATTGCCTTAAGCAATTGCCACAGGATTGTGGAATGGTGTCCGAGTTGCTGGCGGCCAAATAGAGATTGTCGCTGCCTGTTGGTGCATGTAGAAATGCTGTGGAAATGTCGCCTGCTCTGACGAAACATTGTTTGAAGATGGCCAGGGTCAAAAGGATTCTCAAGATTTAGAATATTGGTGTGCTTGCGAAAATGTCATCGCAATCATTGATTCTTTCAGTGATTCCTTTGGCCACTGTTCGGGCTCTGACTTCGTTGCCCTTGTCGTAGGAACCATCGTGTCTACGATGTTGTTCCGTGCTGTTGTGGAACGTTATTGATGCCAACTTCTTTGAAGACACCTTGTTTCTTCATTGGCTCTGCTTCTTTATTCATACCTTGTTTTGTCTGTTCTTGTCCAACCCTTCTGTATCCAGACTTGTGGTTCCAACAACATCTTCTCGTTTTCAATCTCGTCGTTGTCTTCGTTTGATGCTGCTGTAATCTTCTCGCCTTTCTTTGTTGTAATTGTGGCTGCGTCTATCCTTAGTCTTGTCGCCTTTGGTTCTTGTATGTTCTTGTACTCTTTCCTTTGCTTTGGGCTCTTGTTGTGTCCTTGCTTGTTTCGATTCTGCTTCTCCTGTTGCTAATATGCTGTAATGGCATTGGTAGTGCTTGTCGTGGAACTGTTGGTGGTGATGTTGCCATTGGTGATGTTGCTGCTGTGCTCTGTTGCGTGGGCACCACTGGTTGTGAACTGCACTGCTTGAATCGGCAACTGTGGTGGCTGTTGCGCTGGAGTCTGCGTGCTCATTGCTTGTTGTCCAACCGCTGTCTGTGTTCCAATTGGGTAAGACTCTGATTGTTCGAAGTTGGTATCGTACTGTCTCACCAAGTTCACACAGGGGTGACTTGCGGTCTTTTCCCCATCTTTGTTGATAGCTTGTTTGTCCATCGTTGTGCGCAGCATACCGGTTGAGAAGGTATACTGCGTGCCGTACAATCCATGGCAGGATTGGGTGCTGGTTTGTGATGTGGATGTCCTAGTTTTCTGACCGTTGTTGGACCAGCGCTCTCACTTGTCCCATAAGTGTCTTGTGGAATCTCTCCACACTGCCGTGTGATTGTGACGAGTATGTGGGTGATTGTCTCACCGCTATGTTTCCACCCATTGCTGATGCTGTGGCTTTCAGCAATTGTATCAGGTAATCTTCCTGATCTGAGTGTAGAGTTGTTGGGCTCAGAATTGCTTGTGCCCTGCCACATTCATACAGAAATGCATGCTTGTAAGCATTTCACCAAGTAATGGAATTGTTGTCACTTGTCTTGTGCCTGTACGGCCATTGCCCCGCCAGTTTCTGCATTAATTGCTGTCAAGACAGGTATGACTTGCTTGTCTCCACATGCTTTGATGTAGGTGAAGTCTGCTTGTACCACTGGCTGTCTGCTTTGTTGCTGCTGTTGTGGGTGATTGTCTGCTCTTCCTTTGCTCTTAGTGCAGATCGGACACCATGTCCTGTAAGGAAGGTGTGCTAGGTTGTGTTCCATCCTTTCTTGTGGTGTTGGTTGCTTTGACGCTGGGGTTGCCTTCGCTCTTGTTGCTTGTTGTGTCTCTTGTGCATCATCCTCGATGTACCCGTACTTGTAGCTGATGTCTTCTTCGAAGTTCGTTGATCCTGTCCATTGTTGGGTCGATTGCTGGTTGCCTGCTTTTGTCCAATCATCCTCGTACAAACATCCTCTCTCCTCACTTGTTGGCTTGATGATTGTTTGCCTTGCTGGTAAAAGTCTTGTCACATCTGGGCCATTGTCATCTTGTTGTGGAACATAGAGTTCCGTGCGTGGAACATTGCGGACTCTTTTCCACAAATGCCCTGCTCTGTACCAATAGTCGTGGTTGGATTGTGCCATTTGTGGTGGTGGAATTGATTGTGACACTTTTGGTAACCCTCGCTGTTTGCCAATGAGTCGTTGCATCCTTGCTGGTGGTGTAGGTTGCTGTTCTTGCTTTCCACGTGCCTGTGGATAGAACTTCCTTGTTGTGGGTTGCTGAGGCGGTGCTTTTGCCATTGTTGTTGAACTGCCCGTCTGGATCACCTTGAACCAACTTTCTCCTTGCCATTGTTGTCCATTGACTTCTCGCTTTTGCATTTTGAACGGCCAATCTTTGTAGGCTTATGTAATGTCTTCTACATTGCCGTCCCTTCTTCGGATCAATATTCTCCTGAAATTGTCAAGTTGTTCAAGGGGAACAAGCCAGTGGTTGGCTTTTGGGATAAATAGTGACTTCCTCATTGTTCTGTGGGATCTCACCAAATATCCTTCATTGTTGTATGCCCAATAGTCATTTCTTCCTCCAAGCACTTGTTCGTATCCTTGTGTTGTCATTGTTGTTGGGGCAATCACTGCCATCATGCCGCTGTCGGCGTTCTGTATTTGAAGTTGCATGTCTTTGGTGAGGTGTACGATTGCTGCTGGAAGGTAGTAGAGGTTGTTCCTCTGTACCAGTTGTACGTTGCAGCCTTTGCTGTGTGTCATTGTAGGGACATCATTGAACCTGTTGTCAAAGCCTTGTTCTGCCAGCCTTGTCACTGACAGGATGGGATCATGCACGTCACACACATAAAACATAAAATGGTATGACGGCTGGTTGTCCTTCACATTGCATGTAAACCCATCTAACTCCGTGGCGTTGTACTTCCTTGTTTGTCACCGTTCTCAACTGCGGCCCTTGTTCTGGTGCGAGCTTGTGTAGTGTATTGGGTAATTGTCTGCGAACCAAGGTAGGCAGACATGTGTTGCTACGCCGCTGTCAATCATGATTTGTGCTGTCTTGTGTTCTTTCATTGCTGTCACTTGTTGTGCTTCTTGTTCCGTCTTGTCATCATCTTTCTTCTCCTCCAATGTTGCTACATGTTGCTACCATCATACATATGCCTGAAACAATGTGGATTGTCTGTGATGGGTTCACTGCTGCCATCTCTGCTGACGATGTTGGTGCTGAGGGAAGTGCGAGTTGTGAGTTGTGAGTTGGTGGTTGGCTACCTTGTGTGTAGTCATTGGAATACCAGTTGGGGTCGTAGTTGTCGTGTTGTGCATACCACTGTGCTGTGGCGTCGTGCTGTTCATTGTAGGTGGCGCTGTCTGCTACGTTGTAGACGGACACTCTGCAGTTGCTCGCATAGAGCCCTGGTTGTCCACATCTGTAGCACGTGTTGGCCACTTGTTTTCCTTTCACCTTGTCTTTTCCTTTGCCTTTGTCTCCTTTGAACTGGTTGTTCATTTGCCCTTTTCCTTGTCCAATTGGATATCCTTGTCCTTGTCCTTCGTATTGTTGCTTTCCTCCATACTTTCCTTTTCCTTTGCCTGTATTGTAGCCATGCTTGCCGTCGCCTTTTCCTTTGTTCTTTCCTTTGCCTTTTCCTTTGTAGCCTTTGTTCTTGCCTTTGCCTTTGTGGAATGCTCCAATGTCCATTGGCGCGTGTCCTCCACCATAGCGCGTTACCACACTTGAGGGTTATGCCAACCTTGTGAATGATGTGTTTGACCTGTAGTACTCGACGATTGTGTCTTTCACTTGTCGGTGTGTGGGGGTTGATCCTGACCGGAGTTGTAGGTGTTTTTGTAGGGGTCCTGTTGTCTCGTTGGGGAGCACTGCTATCTTTACTGAGTCTGGTAGTTGTTGTCCATCGTCTCGTTCGAATCTCGAAAGTTCGAACTCCCATGTTGCAAATGATTCTTCAAAAATGTTTGTGTCAAATGTGGGCTTCAGCAGCTTGGTAAGTAGCCAATTGACCTTGTGCCTCGGGGAACTGAGAATCTACGACGAAGATGTTGTGGATAGATCTCAAAGCCGTTGCTGTGTTGGAATTGTCTGCAAACAGTTGCTGCTGAGTTTGTTGTGATGTTGATGAGGATGTACCTGATTTGTACGTGTTTCTCTCCATCCTCGATTGAGTCTGCTGCAGCTCGCAGTTGTGCGTCTGTGAGTTCTGCTGTTGCTGTCTCTGATGCTTGTAGTAGCCTTGTGTTTGCATTGTCCATGAGTCCCATGTACGCAGCGAACTGGTATTTCCATTCTTTACATGTTCCATAGTCACCATTGTAGAATGGTGGCTTCAGCTTGTACCTGTTGATGCTTGTCGATAGGTGTTGTTGCCTGGCCTGTCGGCAGTGCAATTGTTTCTCCTCTCCTGTGGATGTGCTGTTTGTGCGTGCGGATTTGGAGCTCACCTGGATTGTGTTACCAGGATCACTGCCCCACTACAATGCAAAGTTTATAAAGTTTCACTGTTTCAAATTGTCTGTCAATGTCCTCCATTGTCACTGCCCAATTGTGTGATCACTCGCGCTGTATTGTTTTTTTCTCTCTCTGGGCTCAATTGTGCAAAGGCTCAAGGCCTTGATCCAGGCATTGTACACGAACACTAGTGTATGCGCATTGTGCACATGGTACACTAACATTGTTCTTGACACAGTATTGGCAAGATGGGATGTGGTGAAATACATAATCTTTTGTGTTCTCCTCCAGGAATACACCCAGCATTTTTCAATAGTTTACCATTGGCTGGTTCCGCCTGGCTGGAGGCACTGGCTGCGACCATGCACGTGGAATTTGCACCCTGGCTTGACCGTCTTGTCAGCGGGATGCACCATTCATTCCGAATGGCTTAAGGGAACGTCTGCGGGAATCCTTTGTTTTCCAGTTTTCCCATCATTTAAAGTCAACTACCTACTGTAAATATAGTAAATACATGTAAATACTGGGAGGTCCTTAAGAAAAAAATCACTTATAAAGTGAACCATTTCTGGGAACCATCGACTGGTGAACCTCCTATCATTCCATCAAAACATGTCCGCCTTTCAATCAGAACATGTCCGGAACTTCTTGGCAGCCTAGCCTCCTCTTCTCTGGCAATTGTGGGCCTTGTAAGGGCTGCTTGCTTGGCGACCCCTGGTGACATTTCCATATTGGAGTGCCTGATCTTTCATTCCGGCCCCTTCTTTACATTAAGGAACCATTTGTACATCACCTACGAGTACCAGGATTCTACCGAACAGCTTCGACATCCGAAACATCCACCACCAAAGCGCCAGCTGTATGATGCCTGCATGGAGCGGGCGTGAGTTGATGGCCCAATTGGAGGAGCCTGCGATCGGCTTCTGTTGGTTGGGCTTGGGCTTGGGATTGGTGATTGGGTTAGAGTTTGTTCCACTTGCTGCCCGCAACGAGGGCATGATTATCATCACCCAGCTGCAGCTTTAAACAAATCCCTCACGTTGTTCTCATATGTCGCACCATCTTTTTTTTCCATGATTTCTTTGGGTGGGAGAGAGGTGAAACAGGATTCCGATCTATCCGTGATCTATCTGTGATGATTTCTTTGCAAAAAATATTTCGATCTCTTGGTCGAGTCTAGTCTACAAGAAATCTCTTTGTTTCACGGATTTCGATGTTTCGATCTCTGAAACAGATCTTTTTCACAGCTCTTTCACGTTCAGAGCTTGGGACATTCGTTCAAATCGGTGTACTTCACAATGGTCTCCGTCGCGTCCTTCGTTCCGTCGATTCGCGACACGCGCGTGATACAGCCCCGCCAGGCACACTCCGGGATGTCGCAAATGGCTCCGAGGCCGCGGCCCAACAAACACTTCATCACGAAGTGGGCTTGTAAACTGTCCACCAACGATTGGTTCACATCAGAAATGCCCTTCTCAGCCATGAGGAGTGCCAAAATCTCCGTTTCATCGAGATATTGGCTAGTCATGCCCTGCATTGACAAATCAGAATTCTGCCATTCTACATTTGCACATTGTGCTTCCGAGATCTTCTCGACATAGTAATGTCATAATCATTCACCAACTTTTTGCGGTCCATGTCAAAATAGCCGTTCAGGTAACAGTAAATGTCCACCATTGGGTAGACATAGTCACGAAGGGTCAGCAGCGAGCCATCGGGAAAGCGGAGCGTTTTGGGCGTTGCGTTCTTCAAAATCGGGACCGCCGCAAATTCGCTGCATGTCTCGCAGCTTGCGGCACGCTGCGCAGCCGCTGATCCATGGGTCCACGGCACCAAACACGCACCATCCGTCCTTTTCCTTCCATTCGTGCTTTTGCAGCACATCAGAGACAGGCCGTGTCTGGTACTCTTCAGGCAGCTCGGCAAGGCACACGCCGCCAAGCGCAGCCCAATTCGTTGCATTTGGAATGCCAGTGACCTGCAATTGCAGATGGGAAATGGGGCACAAATCCTCGTCGCATTCTTGCGGTGCTAGTGCTGGAAATGCTGGAAGTGCTGCAAGTGCTGCGGTGATGGAAAGTGCCTTCGCCGGCCCTGCTTCACCGATTTTCCACGATTTTCCACGTCTCAAAATGTTTTATCCAATTTCGTGCAGGCTACACGGCTGCGATCTTGAGCCAAATCCCGTTGTGGCTCCTGCTCAATCCATGATGACTGCTAAAATGCATAAGAAAATGGATGCCTTGCTTGGCTCGGTAGCTCAACACAGCTCCCTGCCCCTGGCCTAGCACTGTGGCTGGCACGGCTCGCATGGGCTGCAGAGGCTTTGCCGGCGTTACAGCCATCCTGAGCTGCAAATGGGGGATGCCCATGAGGATTCTCATCATTCAAATGGCTCAGGTATGCTACACTGCTACATGCTGAACCGATTTTGGCCGGAACTCTGGCAAACAAAGCGACTTGCGAACCTTAGAAGTCCTTAGAAGCAGTGAAGAAATGTGTAAGACGTCGTAAGACTATGATAGAATCTGTCGTTCAGTCCAGGTTGGCCCAATTCATCAATTCCAATCATCTCCGCTCGCCTGCCCAGCTTGTCAGAAGGGAGACATCCACTTGGCCAATTTCTCAGCAAAACATCTCCCAGAGGCAATCTGTTCAGATCTGTTCAGGCTGGGCTTAGTCTGTGATTTTGATGTGGGTGCTCTGGACCGAAGGCAACTTCTGCACAGGGGGGAAAAGGGCACAAACATTATGCCATCATGATGCCCAAGAATGTTGATAAATGTTGTTGAATTTGATGATCTTATGTGTCCATGAAGCTGGATGGCTATGGATAGAAACGCAGATTGTTGGAACATGTGGCAGTAGGTTGAACTTCCTTGATTCTTGCACTTTGGCAGTCCATGATGTTGCATGGTGTCACTGAGCCAAATTGTAAGCACCAGGCCTTTCGAACAGCGGCTCTCCAAGTGAGGATGTCTCCCAGACCATTTCTTGCCCAACTTTTGATGAACGTGGCTTGGGTGCTGCCAAATGTTTTACAAACACCTGGAAGTGGTATATATTTGCTGCAGTTCTGTGCACTTGACGCCGCTCAAACTTAATGGGCTCCAGGCGACTCATTGAAACGTGCCTCATAGCACAACTAGCTCCCTGTGTCCCTGTGTCCAATCGCCAAGCCACTTGAAAATGCCTGTGACGAGCCCAGAAATTCGATCCTGGCAGCACCAACAGCCGAAGCAATGATACAAGAATCTGACCGCTTTGGATTCAACGCAGTAGGGGGCAACAGAATGCTACAAACATATTACACACATAATGACAAATATATATTATATATATATATATATTATATATATATTATATATATATATATTATATTATATATATATTATATATATATATTTATATGCAATAACACGCATGGGTTGGTCTAAAAATAGAATAACCGCCCCCCAAAAAAATATGGTTGATCATCATCTTCCCACATTGAAATGGTCAGCCATTAGCACCTGGTCAGCCATAGGCGCCAGATGGCGCCAGTCACCTGGCGCAGGGCTGAAGTGATAGCAATCACTAATCCCCATGGAAAATGATTAGTAACTATGGATGGATAGGTTGCAGTTCCAGCAATAACTATCCATCAATCCACTATCATTATATTGATCATCCATGACTACTAATTATTATGGATATTTATGGATTATTGATGATTATTGATTATAATGGCTTCCAAATCCAGGACTTTTTACATGTGAAATACCCGTCACACCCAGGCTGCGGCCTGTTCCAGGCACCAACTCCACCCCCCCGGAAGCGCACCCTTGGCACCGCCGTCTCTGAGAGGACCCGCTGCGGACAGGGCAGGGCGGGCAGGGCCGGCAGGGGAGGTCCAAAGTTGAAGCGCGACTTCACTGATCTGACAGCTTCCAAAGAAAATATACAGTACAAGAAATGGATAGAAATGACTAGAAATGACACATGTTGGTGAAAACCATGCGGGCACAGTCTACCAAGCCGCTCGGAACTTCATCGAGTGGTCTGGGACGGCAGGGTGTGGGGTCAGGTTGAAACAGTAGGAACATTCTACAGGTCCAAATGGTGAGCACATGGCTGAAGAGTCAAAGATAAATGTAATGTACTTCAAATGTGCAAGTCAATACATCGTAAGGGTGTATCTTGGTACATCCTGGTCGTTGGACATGATGTTGCATGTTTCCATCAAGTTAGGAGCAACGGGCAGTGTTGTAAGCGGCGCGCCACGTTTTTCAATCTTCACGGCCACATTTGGGGCACAGCGCCGCTCTTCAGCACCAAGTGACACCCGTGAAATGGAATTCATCGACATGCAGAGGGGCAGTAGCTTGGTGGAGAAGGAAACAAGATGGGTACGGGTTGGGGATGGGGGGTTGGGGGATGCGCTGAGGCTGGGGAAAGGGGGTAAGAATATGATATCTCTTTCTCTCCTTGTCTTGCTTAGTGAGGCTTAGTATTTTCAACTCAACAGCCATCTTCTCCACCAGAATTGCCCATAAAAAAAACATTCAATGCTAGGGCAGCGCAATGGAGCAATAGTCACCCTGATCATGCATGACGGCTTGCAACTGGGTGGCCCTTCCAACATGTGTTTTAGAACCGCGGATTCCAATTCTATTCAGACCGGTGTGTCAGGGGCTTTCAGGGGCATGTTCATTGACAACTTTATGTAAACTAGGCAAACTTCCTGATTTTGATATTTATATTTCAATGGAAACGTATAGTAGCATTTAGTTACAATTTGCCCAATAGATGCACATAAATAGAACCATAACTCTCATTCCTGAATGTTCATGCAATTAATCAAAAACCTGGTCTCGCGATATGTCTGATTGCACGGATAACCAGGAGAAATGGCCAGTATGATTGACCCATTTGCGGGCTCAAACGTGAGACCATAGCGCCACGGTTGAGAAACCTACAGGGAAACCCTTACGTTGCAACCTCCACGCCACTGCGAGGGGATTCAGGCACCTGCCAGTGACCGCAGCGACAAACAGTGCATAGCCAAAGTTCTGATATATGCTGTGGGGCACAGGCACAAGCAATAAAACATGATACAAGTACAACATGGACCTTTATCATATATGTATATACATGAATTTATAAATATATATATATATATAAATTACTTTACTTCGAGTCATCCCCACCATGACATTTGTACGTTTTGTTACTGGAAAATCTTCTGGCATTCTATCTGACATATCTTCTGGCATTCGATCTGGCATGCTATCTGGCATATCTTCTGGCATTCTACCTGGCATATCTTCTGGCATATGTTCTGGCATATCTTCTGGCATTCTATCTGGCATTCTATCTGGCATATCTTCTGGCATATCTTCTGACATCCTA
>Ga0126342_10006881_pt1 | contig 20242 bp, 18 predicted proteins | sample Cyp1metagenome_FD_92528 | JGI IMG/M metagenome (GOLD analysis project Ga0126342, IMG submission 92528) | Coral microbial communities from Lord Howe Island, Old Settlement Bay, Australia - Cyphastrea 1 metagenome | ecosystem: Host-associated > Invertebrates > Cnidaria > Coral ...
AAAAATACGAAGGGGGGACATGAACTTGTGCCAAAATGGCACGGGTGATCAACCGTTCTTCTGCTCATGCATCATCACTGTTGTGCACTCTGTAAAAGGCAACATTACTGCGTAACGGTCAGCATAGTCTCTATTGTATCCCATAGTATTGCCATTAATGCCAAACTCCACAACTCTTGAGGTAAAATCCGAATTCCCTATCCGTTTCATATATTTCTACTATATGGCTGGCTAAAACTGCTAAACCCTACAAACATCATCATGTTTCCCTTCAAAATTTGTCATATATATTTTTTCTTTCATGTATATCCATAACTGGTAATTTTAATCCCCACAGAAGTTGCCGACGCGTTTTGTGATGAAACATGTCCCCGTTTCTCGCAAATCTAGTCAAGGTGGTGCCCCCCAGTTATAACTTGGTTTATAAACACCATTCAGTATAAATATATTATATCTAACATGCATAAACATCCGGCCATGCACCATAGTTGGTTTTGATCTAGTCATGTCCTCTCTTATTTTGCGATTCCGAACCGGAGCACCACCAACGCATTTTCATCATTAACCATTAATTAGCCATGATTAACCATTACCCTAGGGCCCTAGGGTAAACTGACATAGATGTGGAAAATCAACCATTTGTAGATGATTTTCCTACAGAAACCATGTCCATAGGTTTTCCACATCTACGTTAGCTTACCCCCTCGGGTATGTATGAACCATCGGTTTATTATGGGTGTAAACTACCACATTAACCACTAAAGCCACATATGTCATAACCATTTTCCTATATATTTCCCATTGGCATCACCATATTTCTCCACTTATTGACCGTCACTTCACCATGTAGAAACCATTTATGAACCATTAAGTACCATTTTTTCATGTTTATTAATCAATGTGGTTAACCGTTAACCATGATTAGCCAATTTGATGGTTTATTGATGGTTAACCAATGTTTTTTTAATGGTGTTTTTACATAAATCATTTTTTTACAAAAAAAAACTAGTGTTAAACTAAAGCATGGATTATCAAACCATGTTTGTTTAACCATTGTTTTTTACATTAACTAATGTTTATTAAAATCATTCACCATGGATCTGTCTTCTACCCGGCACCTCGGCACTGCTCCAGCTCTCCGAGCACGCTTCGCGCCAAGCCAGCGCACCCTGCTGGCCAGGGATTTTGGTGGTGAAAAATGATGACTTTGGTGGGAAAATGGTGATAAAAATTGAAGATGGTGAAAGGTAGTGAGAAAATGGAGATTCAACGTGGATATAAGCAAGAGAAATGCTGGATGTAAGTAACACTTATTTGTCATAGTTTCTGACATATCACCCAGAAATATATATATATATATGGTAGAATTGCATAATCTTCTTACATTCAATTCTGGCATTCTATCTCGCATTCAATCTGACATTCTAATCTGGCATCTTTGTGGCATCTATACTGACGTTTTCCATTCTAGCTTGCATTTGTTCTGCCACTTTGATCCGGAGCTTGCGGTGGAGGTCCGGCGGGGAACTCTCTGATCCTGAGCTTGCTGTTCGCCGGGGAACACTGCGATCTGGAGCTTGCAGATGAGGTCCGGCGGAGGGAGGAGGAAGGTGGGCAGGCTGACATAAAATCTAACAACCCTTACCGTGGGGAAAAACTATTGAAACCTGGAACCTACCAAAGAATCCTCTAAAAACCTTCTAAAGCATTGTTTTATCCTCTAAAAATCGCTGCAGGCCCTGGAAGTCCGGAACCTCATCGCGCTCTAAATGCTGCTGCACCTTACGCCTTGGACGCCGAGGTTTTTTTTTGGGCGAAGATGTAGAAAACCCAATGGTTTTCCTAGTAAAATGATCTGCAAATAGATACAAATAGAGGATGTTCCACATCTATGCTAAGTTTACCCTAGGGTAACATGCTCTGAAGTTGTTTTAGCAGGAAAACCGGATGCCGGATGCGGTTTTCCTATGAAAAGCTGTATGATTTTGGGATATTTTTGAGATGTGCCCTCAACGGGTTAATTTTGTTGTGAGATCTTATCTTACCCCTAAAAATATAGGTTCTCCATGGTTCTCCTCTCAAAGATAGAGATGAACATGGATGGGCCGTGCAAATGTGCCCTTTCATATCCTTTCATCCATTTTGAATCCGATGGGAATCATGATCATTTCAGAACATTCAGAATGGAGATGTGATGCCTTGATCTGAAGAGAGCTGGATCCAGGGTCAAGGATTCCATATAATATAGGATTCTTCCATTCACTGACGGGATCAGCATCTCCAACCTTAAGGGGTCAAGAGCCTTGTCGAGCCTTGGAGCCTTGTGCCCTGATGAAAGGACCTACCGAAAATTTCACAGGATGTTTATCCATGTTTATCCCATATCATGGCCATTTTTTTTCCTTGGATCTGCTTCAGGGGCCCGAGAAACAAATAAATCTTAGAGAGCCCCCGATCTACCACCACAAACCTGTATTGCCAATCTTAAATTTCAGGAAAAACCGTGTTCTTAGCTGACCAAGTCAACAAAAATTCCCATCTACGGAGGAACAAGATACAAAATATATATGGCAATGTGATATATATATATATACATATGTCACATATGGCTGTGCCTGAAAAAAATCGGAGTGTCGCTCCCAACGCAGCACGATTAGCACGGCTCTCCAAGCCGCAGGGTATCATTGCCCAGTAGTGACTGACCTGGGTGCCGACCGACGCAAATCTCAGAAAATCAAGAAACAAATGGCTTTCGAAGCTGTGAACAGTGGAGATTTTACCCACCAATCCATGGAAATTCCTATGGAAATCTATGGAAACGGAATCATGTGAGATCGACCTTTTGTGTTCCTGAAGGATGCGATTTGTCAACCTGGATCCAGTTGACCGCGCCTAAGCGTTTCAAGGCTGCAAACGCCATGGCTTTTCGCCGTCAGCCTTGCAGCCGAACTCGCTGAGGCAAGTGATTAAGGCAGTAGCATGAGGTCACGGATCCATCACAACAGGCTATGATTAGTCGGTTTTTGTTGAGGTTATCAGTTCTGGGAGAGGCTTGAAGCATCTTGAAGCTATATCACTCACAATTTCCCAGACTTTCCAAAGATTATTTAGTGATACAGACAATTCGCAATGCTTTCAGCTGCAATTACCGTACTAAGTTACTAAGCTAGTTGGCTGTTTCGAAGGACATCATTTTCAAAATGAAGATTAAATTTGAACTTCTACTGCTACAGCACTGCTACTCTTAAATATTATATTATCCTTAAATATTATATTCTCAGTGGCCATTTCAGGAACCTTTTTTTCGGAGCTACCATTCATATCGATCCGCAGGATCCGAGGCTGAAATCTGGGCAGTTTTTGTTGGGCAGAATTCCGCGGAATTCTTTCGCCACCTTTGAAAGTGATTTAAGCGTGTGTTGAATGGGAATGATTTTCCGATTTTTTCTAATATAAACCAACTTGACATTTTCCTACAAACATCTTTGGATAGTTTTGGGGTGCTTCCCCATGCAGAAGCCATGATCTGTGATGATGTTGTGCTGAGGTCGTTCTAATCACCAAGATCAATGAATCGGCAATGCTTGTGCAGTCACCACTGTTCAACTGTTGAAATGATTACGGGCCAGTACATCCATATCGTATTGTGGCACAATGTTTTTATTGGGATATACATAACATAAATATCCCTAATCTTACCAATGGAAATTTTCTAAACATCCCCAAAATGTGGTTTTATTCTTGAGCCGAACACATTACTTTGAGCCGAAACCACCGGGCCATCCCGGGCCCAAAATGGCCGCAGCGAATCCGCGGTGAATCCGCGGTGAGCCCCCCACCCGTAGCTGTCGTGATTTTGGATCGTTTCAGTTAAGGAAATGAGTACCCTCTGGTTATGTCAAAATAGCCATTGAAAATGACCATAGAAATAGTTGATTTTCCCATTAAACCTGATGATTTTCCATAGTTATGTGACAGTTTACCAGAGGGTACTTCAAACGACCCACCATTTGATCATTCAAAATGGCAAGTCTAAAGTCCAATCCTGCAGGAAAGACACTCGTAAAAATCCAATCGTATCCGTAAATGCTCTGCAAATGTGGAAGTTCTGTAACGTTCGGATGTTAGGTTCTGGCTTCCCCACGCTTGAGTTGAAACACCCAAGTGAGTCCTCCCAATTGACTATCGTAATCATTGCTTTAAGTGAAAATCAGGAAGCAGAAATGTCATTGGTCAATGGATCTTCGCTGAAATGTCAGCGTGGCAGCCAAACAATTGGTCAATGGAAAATTTTGACATGGAAATCTTTCAACCCCGGGTCCCGTGACATTGCAAAGTTGCCGTTGCCATCCGTAAAAAATGGGTGAATTTTTTAGGGGTCATCCCATTGCCCCCATGGCCCCAGCACCAACTGTGAGCATTTCTTTCTAACCCTTCCGCCGGCTACGCATGAACTTACCATTGAGCCAATCACGTGATGATCACGTGATGGAACTGTACAAAGATTTGGCACAAAAGCCCTGTCCTCAGCACGAATGTTATAGTGGCTGCGTGTCTTAGTTTATTGAGTGCGAGGGACACAAACTGTCGGATGAGGATGAGAATAAGGATACTGACAACGTTGATGATAATTACTAATTGTTATTCATATGATGATGATCGTTGATGACATTTTGCAACCCCTATAGCAAAGGGGGGGCCCAAAACATGGAGAAAAGTATCGTAAATTACTGTTCTATCTTTTTGGTGGCATTGCATGGGCTTACTATATGACAGTATCATTGGGGACACTGATCCCCTTAGATCATTAAGATCCAGCTGTTGGCCATGGTTTCTGCAAGATATACCCGGAGTGGTAATGCAACAGAGCTATGGAAACTGCCAATCTATGGGTGATTCACCGATAATAAACATGGTGATTTTGCATAGCTATGATAGCTATGTTAAATTGCCAGAGGGTAATCTAGAAATTGAACTCCTTACCAGACATGGCCAGCCAACAATTTAGAATCTAGAAATTGAAACCGGCACGACACATCTCATTGGATTGACAGTTTCAACCCATCCCAAACAAATTCAAAACATATCAATCAAGTTGGCTCTTCGGCTTAGAAAAAGAGTCGTGAACACACAAAAACGAAACCGCCTACCCTGCAGTAAACTAACATAGCTATGGTATCGATATATAGATGGCCCATTTGGTTCGATGATTGCCGATGATTGCTGTGATTCCTCATGATGTTCGCGATCTCATGGTCTCTCCTCTTGGCCCCATTCTAGACCAGGTTGTGCGACGGGATTGGGCGTAAAAACGGTGCGCACCAGCAGGAAAGTGTTCTGTCGGAGAGTTTTTTTTGCTACAGTGGATCGGCCATCCCGATCCAAAAGACAACCCTCTGGTAAGTTGAAAATGGCTTTATAGTGGATTTACCCATTAAACATGGTGATTTTCCATAGCTGTTTGTTAACCAGAGGGTAACCCCATGTTTCTGCTTCAAATCCCAGCACCAGGTTGATCATCTGGACATTGTTTCATCAGGGTTGCTCCCAGCACCCCAGATACGTTTGAGGGGAAATCCGGGCAAATAAAGATGATAAAGATGTAAAATGACCAATTGCCCTCCCAAAAGTGGCTTGTGGCTACCGTTTGAGCAACCCCGATGCCCAGTGATGTTTGTTGGTTTACAATCCCCACTAAGCAGTAAGCATTGATATATCATAGTATATCTACCACAAACCCAATGTTCTTGGCTGGATTTGGGTGACCTCATGCAGAATTGCTCCAATCCATTACAGGCAAATGATAGCTGCAAGCGGGGAACTAGTCATTCTTGAAATCTAGTCATTCTTGGAATTAAAACCCCAGCAGATTGGTTCAGATTCTTTAGCAGAGTCAGAGTCATGATTGTTCCATCAAATTTCGGCACGGAAAGGAAAAATATTGCATCAGAGGTGGCTTGCATCTCCCATCTGCCCACTCCCTGCAAACCGGGCGCAATAAAGCATGCTCGGCGGAGATAACGGTTACCACACAACTTTGAGCGTGGTCCAGAGACTTTTTTGCTCTTTTCGAGAAATTGGCAAGGTCAAAACATGGCTGAACGAATGCTCTCATGTCTGCACATCCTTGATTTTACCCTTATGTTTAAGAGATTGACCCCAAAAAAGATGGTAGTTAACATATAAGTACAAGGGTCATCATGGTTCACTTGGATTCCAGGAAGTTCCCAGATTTCAGAATACTGGGAATTCATATATATACATATATATATATACCCTCCGTTTATTTAACAGAGTCATGGAAAATGGCCCATTTATAGATGGTTTACCTATTAAAAATTGTGGATCTTTCCATGGCTATGTTAGTCATAACCAGATGGTAATTCATTCCAAAGTTCTCAAGATTCCGGGATGTTCCAGGTATGTCTTATCTTCCAGCTGTGACTTGACCGTGCTCAAACCGGTTCGGTTGGCACTGCCACAACCCGACAGCTCCAGGCTGGCAGGCCGCAGGCCTGAAGGAACCATGCGAACCGGAACCGGCAGTAGGATTGATATGATTTCAATGTTGGGATTGATATTAGCCTAATATCATGGTTAATATCCCATCATTGATATTAGGCTAATATCATGGTTAATAGGCTAATATCAATAGCCTAATAGTTGATAGTTAATAGCCTAATATTAACTATCAACTAGCAATATTAGCTATTGGGATTGATATGATTCAAGGAATTGATAATTAAGAACCAATAGCCAACTACGGAGGTTTCAATGTTGAGGTTTGTTTTTTTTTGTATGATCATCCATTGTCATAGGTTTTTTTTTCAGACTCTGAACGTCAACCCAAAATGAATAAACCCCCGGTTGATTAAGAGTCCGCCAATAAAATGGCACTCCTGCCGGGGCTTCGATTCCAGATGAACATGAATTCCCATCTGGTTATTTAACATAGCCATGGAAAATCCCTAATAAATAAATGGAGGTTTCTAGCTGGGAAAATCATCTATTTCTATGGGCCATTTTTGGATTTTTGGTCCGTGCTTGATGTCCTTGGTCAATGACTGCCCTCCCTTCGTCGCTCGAGAAACCCACTGATCCCACCGCGAAGTCGCCGTGGCAACGAATTGTTGCGACACCCATGGGCTTTCGAGGCGGTTGCGCTCGGAAGATTCGCAGAAATCTGGAGGGGAAGCTGTGGCTATGCGTAGCTCAAACTCAGAAATTCCATGTCGATGGTGCAAGATTCTCTTTGTCACTTTGAAAGATGACCGTAGGGAGAAGAAGCAGCATAGTGGTAATCACCAAAAATGTCGTCCTGATTAGCCACATTCCAGATCTATCATCCCAATCATCCCAACAACTATTTCGATGTTGATTGAAACCTTACATAGCGATCATCTTTGCAAGCCAGTTAGCCTCACGCTTCAGGCAGCAACCACTTCTGGAGCTGGATCATCATTACCATGTCCCACCTTCCGCAACATGAGCATCAACCTCCCCGAGAATTCTCGGCCGGAATGGGAGGAATGAGGTGAAGAAGCAGGCCGGCAAATCGTGCCACTGGCGAAGCTCAGGCTGAGATAGATATAAATCTATATATATATGTGTGTGTATACATATATATATATATATATTTTAAAAAAAAAAACGATATATGATATATATATAGATAGATATAGATATGTGTATGTATGTATGTATGTATGTATGTATGTCTGTCTGTCTGTCTGTCTGGCTGGCTGGCTGGCTGGCTGGCTGTCTGTCTGTCTGTCTGTCTGCATGTATGTATGTATGTATCTATCTATGTATGTATCTATCTATGTATGTATCTATCTATGTATCTATGTATCTATGTATCTATGTCTGTATGTATGTCTGTATGTATGTCTGTATGTATGTCTGTATGTATGTCTGTATGCAAGTATGTATTGAGGGATGTATGTATTAAGGGATGTATGTATTAAGGGATGTATGTATTAAGGGATGTATGTATTAAGTATTAAGGGATGTATGTATTAAGGGATGTCTGTATGTATGTATGGATGCATGGATGCATGGATGCATGGATGCATGGATGCATGGATGTATGGATGCATGGATGCATGGATGCATGCATGCATGCATGGATGGATGGATGGATGGATGTGCATATACATGTATATATATATAATGTGTGTGAGCAAGTGTGTCAAATCAAAGTTCGGAGACCAAAAGGAATTACCTGCTTCAAGGTATAAGCGTCTTGTTTCCATCACCAGCAGTGACCGGTCCATCACCGGCCCTGTGCCTGCGGTTCCTCCCCCGAGAGCTTGCGGTCCCTCAACGACTGGGATGATTGGGAACCATTTTTTTCGCAAGTGGAGCTTCTAAGGAAAAGAATGGAAAAAAATGATGGGAAAAAGATAGACAAATGATGGGAAAATGATGGGAAAATGATGGGATATTGATATGAGCTGCAGTCAAAAGTCGACTGCCTGTCGAACAAGATCTGTCTAGCTGATCTACTATAATCTACCTGTCTGCCTGTCTGTTTATCCATCATCTACCTACCCATGGATATTATGCATGGTGAAGATGAGAATGTACCTACATGTTTCTATTTTGTGCAATCATGACATATCATGACTGTCACCACGATCACGGATATCATCCATGGTCAGGGGGTCGGCTGTGCGGTGACGCTGGATCCCCCAAAATGGCCTGGAGTTTTTGTGACAGCTGGCACCATATTTGGAGCCCCTGGTGGTAGCCATTCGTGGGGGATCGCAACTGCTAGAGCTCGAAATGGCTCATGGCGTGATTGCACCTGTCATCTGGGGGCGCATCTTTTTCTGAAACACTTACACCCGAAAACGTGGATAAGATTGCAGGAATTCTAGAGATTTCAGAGGGTGATTTTTTTAGAAAGTGAAGTGGGTATGGGTCAAAATTAGGTACCCCAATAATTGGATGGTTAATACTAAACTAGACTAACATCTGTGGTCCCCTAGGTCTTCCATTTTGACCCACATCCAAGTATGAAACTGGGGCCTACTCTTTTTGGGAGAACTCCATGGCATCTGTTCCCCCCAGAATCGGATTCTAACTTGGAGCCACAACCTGCCGGAGGTGCGAGTCGCATCAGTTTTCAAGACGTCCTTTGCCTTGCAAGTCTTCCCACGTTGTGCAGTACATGTCGTTTATATCATATTCATATGTGTACAAAAACCTAGCTAGGTGTGTGTGTGTGTGCACCCTTCTTACACAGGGCATGGTGTTTGGTGTCATTTGTACAAACCACATGTGGCTTAGATTTGCAGGGGGACCAGGCCTATCACATCCAACCTGGTCCAACGAAGCTGGATAGACGATTTGATGTGTACCTGCACATTTAGGTTGAAAACTGTTGAACAAGTTGTTCTACTATTGTGTTTCTGCGGCAGAGATTCAGTTTCCTCCTCTCATAGAGTGAAACCAATTTTCAAAACCAGTCCGTGTGTGTGTGTAACTGATGTGTAACTGTATGTACGTGTGTATGTGTGCAATGTAACGTAATGTGATGTAATGTAATGTGATGTAATGTAATGTGATGTAATGTTATGTGATGTAATATGATGTAATGTGATGTAATTAATGCAATGTGATGTAATGTAATGTGATGTAATGTTATGTCATGTAATGTAATGTGTTGTAATGTGATGTAATGTCATGTCATGTCATGTAATGTGATGTAATATAGCGTAAATGGTATGCTATGCTGTGTTATGTTTTTTGGTGTGTAATGTATGTAATGTATGTAATGTATGTAGTGTACGTAACGTATATAATGTATGTAATGTACGTAATTAATGCATGTATATATATATATATATATATGTGTGTGTAATGCATGTAATGTAATTATGTTAATGTATGTACTGTGTGTAATGTGTGTAATGTCCATCTATCTGTCTGCATGTATGCATGTCTGCGCATGTATTTGTATAGATTTTGCAGTCATTTTCCGTTACAACTTCTCATACACATGCCTTTTGCAGCGGAAAAAATAGGCGAGTCACTGATACCCCAAAATTGGATGACTGCGAAAATGATCCCACAACATGTGCCATGGTCAAAACATGTCATGATGGGAATCCTTATGCTGTAATGCCCATGACTAAAAAATCCCAAAATGGTGCTATGACCATCTCCCAATATGGCTATTTACTATTGACCGTCTCATGCTGGCATGGCGCATGAAATCTGATCGTAATCTGTGCACCGGGGTCGCTGCTCACTTTCTCGAGGATGCAGCAACCAGCTGTGCGCTCTCCTGAAGTCAGCTTTGGAGCCTCCAGAAATCTGGCGGATTGCATGGCTGGAGATACCCTGCCCCAAAAGAGGGATAATGATGTTGTTTCATGTGTTTTTTTGTCTCATCTTGCTGCGAATTATGCTCCAGTTCGCACAAATCTACCCATCAAGATCCCAGAACCAAATCAAGCTTTGATCACTATTCATGACAAGAAATCTCCCCCCATTGTCATGAATAGATGTTCTCTTCAAAGCCAGGATTTTCCGACCATGTTTCACTACCAAAGCGACCCAGGGCATGTCAACCAAGTGAAGCCCCTTTCTGCGGCATGTCTGGTCATCTCCAGATTCTGGATTTTCCATATTTTCCTCAGATCTTCCCAACCAAATTCTCCATGGTTTCCCCAGGATTTTCCCAGGATTTTCCACATGTTTCCTCCCCAAAAAAATCCCCAACATTCCGGAGCCACAAAACCCGGATCCCCTTCCGGCGGCTCTAGCTGGGCTCCTCAGCTCTCCAAGCCGGTGAGCGTCATGTCGTGCGGCTCTCGGGACTCGAAGTGGTGCCTCCCGAGCTCGAAGCCGAGCTCTTCGAGCTGGGTCTGTTCATGCTGTGTGTTGCCCAAAGGTGGCACGGAGCAGCGTTAAAGGCAAATAAGGTACAACTCCATTCAACTCCGCTAAGTGACTTTGGATTTTAGAAATCATGGCCCGGTAGTCGGTCGACCCGAAAAGTGGCCCATGGTGGCCCAACTTGCTCCTCACTAAGTTAAAGTTTAACTGTTGGTTGGCCTTTGTCCATGTCTTGTAGTAACTCCACCTCACGCCCAACAAAAACACGTAGGTTACTTAAGTTGGCTTCAAGTGTTTGGCCAAAACCCGACATCGACATCTACGTGGATCTCGGTGGTTAAATGTCGATGTTTCACCGCCGCACGGCTTGCCTGAACTGCGGAGATGACAGGGGCGATGCGACACCCACACGCCTTGGGCCCGGGGACGTTGGCACTGCACATCCATCGAAGAAACAAAAATGATGAATTCCCCGCCCGGACAGGGCTTGATAATAGATAGGATATCAATAGATATCAATAGATATCAACAGATATCATTCGATTCCTTTCCCAAATTGGAATTTGAAGACGAAGGGGGGATTCAGCTAAATTGCGTTAAAATACCGTAAATGTCCGAACGGAATGTCACCAACAAAAATAGCGATCAGCAGCCACTTGAGACAGTTAAAACTGGTCTGAAATGTTGATCACCTGGGATCAGTGGCACATTACTCCTGGGTTAACATTTGTAGAGCCTCCAAAAAGGATCAAATCATACGATTTATAAAGGCCCCAAGAAAAAGTTCAGAAAAGTGGTGAAGAGTCAATCCCTTCCTATGATTTTTGATGACTTTTGATCCATGGAAATCGATCTATTGGTCCCGAAAAATGACCAGCCCTCCACCTGCTACCCACCAAGGGGCCCAATGAGGTTCCGTCGCACCAGGTCCGCACTTCGCGCCTTTGGTTTCGGCGCGTGCACCAAGACGAACCTGGAAGGCACCAGGCGCGGAAGATCCAGCTGTTCTGGTGGGGAAACGAATGAAGACCCAAAGCCGATACAGTCCATAAAATCATATATAATCATATATAATATCATAATATCAATACAGAATCACTGCAATTTGCTGTGTATCGGAAACATTGGCATATATCAGCATCATAAAAGCCAAACTAAAACTGTTTCCTACGGTATCAAACGTGAAAAAGCCCTTTCTAAGCCAGGATCATCCGCTAAGAGTCTGTGCGATTCTTTTTTTCGATTTCGCAGGTGATAAAAACCATGGTATACCATGATTGTTGGAGAAGAACATGTGTAAATTGCCAAAAAAAGTTAAGTCCTTCTAGCTTCACCAATAGGTAAAATATATAGGTAAATCATCCACAAATGGACCGCTTTCCATCTTTTCCACCGGATGTGTCTTTCCCTTTCTTGCCAAGAACTTCCGAATGCAAACCTACGGTTCACCAGTCTTCGGTGATGCCGCTGCACACACGTTAGCTGGTTAGCTGTTTCCACTTCCATTGTTGTTTCTTGTAGGTGCTGAAATGAAGTCTCCCCTCAAATTTGCTTCATGTTGCCTCTTCATGTTGTTGCTTTTTGCTGGGTGTCTAATGGTTTGCCCATGTTTGCCCTGCTTCATGGTTTCCTTATTGCTTCGTTTTACCGTACTCCTTTTTTCTCCAAATCAACCCTCAAATCGTGATTAGGCGCGACGACAAGAAGAGGCATTCGGAAACGGACTGTATTTGAAGTGTGGGTCCACGTATTTTTGTTTGAGCGTGCAACAATACACTCATTTCACTGGGTTGGTTTTCCAAAGGGAAATCTTGCAGGAATTCAGTTTTTACATCCAAGTTCGGAGGTTTCGAGCACAAATGTTCCTTTATGTTCCTTTCATCCAAGTCGGCGATCTGAATCTTCATCTGCAGGATCAAGGTCTTGTAAACCATAGTGACTATAGTTCGATATATCATATGATATATCTACCATAAACATCCATAAACCCTCGTGAAATTGGAGTTATCTTAGCCACCGATCAGCACTTCCGACCTGCCCCCTGTATCTCCGAGATGCTGTGGCTGGCCGCTGTTTAAACTTCCTGTGGCGAAGACGGGCATCAGCTTCCAATCGCTGCCTGGGACGAGACTCTCTCACAAAATATGCTTCAAGAAATGTGGCATTACCCTCTGGTTATATTGAACATAGCCATGGTATAGATGGCCACCATAGTCCGTAATACTATTTATAGTGCACTATACCAGTACCCTCTGGTTATGACTAACATAGCCATGGTATAGATGGTCCACTTATAGATGGTTTACCTATGTTTACCTATTAAAAATGGTGATTTAACCCATGCCGAAGTTAGTCATAACCAGGCCGGGCAGACCCTGCCAGGTCTTGGAAGAAATCCATTTTGATCGAAGTTTCTTGGTGACTTTTTTTTGGTGGAACTGCTAGTAAAAATCCGAGGGTAATGACTGTTACATAGCTATTGAAAATTGCCATTTTTAATAGGTAAACCATCCATAAATGGGATATGAATGGGATATACCCTCTGGTAAACTGTCACATAACTATGGAAAGATCCACCCAGTTTTCATGGGAAAACTCAGTATTTCGACTGGGCCATTTTCAATAGCAAACTGTTAAATTACCAGAGGGTATATTATATGAAAACCTTGGTTTTTTCCACCAGTGCGACCAGTTTTTCGGGATTTCAATGGATCTCAGAAGCGCTTTGCTGGGAGGATTTTATTTCACCACCAGGATTCAAAAAGTGATTCCTCAGCAAGAGCTGGAGAGTATCCAGCAGCTTCTTGATGGGATACCAACAATCTGAGTCGAGCTTCTGCTCCACTGGAAGTGAGCCGAATAAATGGTGGGTAAATAAAAAGTGTGACCACCATGAGATTTTAAGGGTGTGCCCCTTTTTTCAAACAAGCCCAAATAGGGTGCAACATTGAAATTAATTCCGAAATAAATACGGATACCACTTCACTTGAACACTTACCATTTCTGAATTCTAAAATGTCAGAACACTCTTTAACCATCACAAAGTGTGGCTACCCATTTCTGACCAATTTTCCTATAGGATTGTGACGTAGTTCCCAGGTTGGGAAGACATTCACGTTTTTGTTGATCCCTTGACCATGGTTACCCATTATGAATTCAAGCCCTGAAAAGAGAAAACACATTTTTGTTGAGTGGATTAGCCGATTTTCCCCAGAAATTGTCAAACATTTGAAACAACTTTGAAACTTCAAAATCTTCGAAAAATAAAATAATCCTCCAGAGATGTCCCTGCTGGATTTCCCATGGGGCCTCTGGGTCGCACGCCAGGCGAATCGGAGATATCACCTCCGATTGCCGTTGCTGGATTTTTTCAGCATGGGATTGTCCATGGGGCAAACGCCCCAAAAAAAAACACGTTTTCAACGAATGGTTCAAGCAACGAAAATGATGGAGTTCTGCCATGGGATTCTAGACATTTGAACATCTTTGAACCAATCATGGGGATTTCATCAGATTCCAGATCTGGCTGAATTCTACCAGTGACGTCACCACATGTCGTGATCCAATTACGGCGATGGAAGAATTTTCCAGCTTGCCATGTTTGATGCTCAGAGGGTGCCCAACAGATTTTGTTTTTTTTTGAGATTTTTGGGATATATTCACCAACAATCTGACATTAGTGTGTGCATTTCCGCAAATGAGGTTCACACCCCTCCAATGAGCGTGTCCTTTTTGAATGGTGAAAATGATGACGAGAGAGGTCCTTCTTGCTGACGCATCCCCTTTTTAATTCTCCCGATGTCTTAGCAAATGATCCACAAATAACCCTCACTTGGTAGGTAACCCCAAATCCTTACTTGGAGGATGATCCCTCTTAGAAACTGATTACCCTCTGGTAAACTGTCACATAACTATGGAAAAATCCACCCATTTTTCATGGGAAAATCCACTGTAAATGGTCATTTTCAATAGCTATTTTGACTTAACCAGAGGGTAGTAGTAATCATAGTCTTACACCGACCATCTTACACCATTTTCCTGGGAGAACTCACTTGGGGGACCAACGATCACCGGGGTCTGTCACATTCTTTAACCACACACAGTACCAGTGCTACTTGCTAAGTGGGATGATCCTCCCAGTAGAGATTCATCAACAAGATGGGCACTAATGATTGGTTATCCCATTATAATCCATGAAATATCCACCTAGTATCCATATACAAATGATCAATTGTATCTCATTATATCCATACATGATCCATTATATAATATGTTATCCATTCATATTTACATATTATCCCCATAGTTCGGGGCTCAATTTGCGGCTAGGCTTTCCGCACTTGGCGAGGCTGGAGAAGCAAAGGTCGGGCTTGGGATCTGCTCCTGGTGTCGATCTGCTCTGGAGGAGTCGATTGGGGAATCTATGGCCTCCATCGACTAACATAGCCATGGTGATTTACCGTATTCATAATGGGATTTAATGGAATATTAATGGGATTTTATAGTGATTCAATGGGATATTAATGGGATATACCCTCTGATTATGACTAACAGTTTGCCATGGTTTTTCGATGCCATGGCCCTAATCGAAATAGATGGTGACTACCGTTCTTTTTTTTGCATGGTGATGTTTGGTTGTGACTAACATAGCCATGGTATAGATGGCCTATTTATGCATGGTTTACCTATTAAAAATGGTATTTATAGATGGTGACTACCGTTCTTTTTTTCGCATGGTGGATCTTAACCCATGGCGAACTGTGAATGTCATAACCAGGCCGGGTCATGGTGATTTTTCAGATTCTATGGTGATTCCCATGGAGAGAACTCACCAAGATTCATCACGGAATCATGTCACCATGTCACCCCGTCCATTGCCACGTAACGGCCTGGAGGGTTTTACTGGGTTAAAAATCCATACCCATGACGGATCCATGGTGCTGGTATATATGCTAACATGACTGGGGTATATTGATGGGATCCATGTTACCATATATAGCAGCACCATGGATCCTATGGGATATGAACAATAAGTCAACTTACTTGTGCTTAGTAAGTAGGGAATTTTCGGGAATGATCCACTGGCGAACTATCAATTTCATCATCCCAGCAACCCCCAGCAACCCATCCATTCCCTACGTAAAACGCACCAGTAAGTCAAATGATGTTTGTAGAGTGGACGGAGGCAGCAGGTATGAACAGAAAGTATTTGTTTTACACATATTTGAAAATGCCAGTCCCCCGAGAAATATCTGTGATTGGAGTATAAAACCCCCAATACATGCAACCCTCCATATCTTTGACGCTTAAAACCCCATCAAAATTTCATTCCAAGAAGTATAATAAATTATAATCATATGATATTCCATGGGGTAAGCCCATGTCCGTAAAATATCCGTAATATGGGTATGGGTCAATACCTATAGATACATCTTTAGTGGGATGAACATCCATAAATCCCAGCTATTTTGGGGTTCACGAGGTACCAAGGTTTTGACACACTGCCATATCCATGTGGTTATTAAATCTCCATCTATTTTTGGTGACAAAAACCCCCCTGGAATCACAACCATCACCCAGCAGGAGCAGTCCGTCATCGCAGCTTCTGCCCTGGAGGTCGGGTGCACAAAAGATGCCGTTCCCCCCATCATATGAAATAAACCCCCCGAAAAAAGGTCCCCGAAATGCATAGATATCATAGATCCAGTACCCAAAAAAAAACTTGTTTTTTTTGGGGGAGTACTTACTATTAGGGATGGGATTATCTCAGGAAAAAGTGTTATGTTGTGTTTCTTTCTTGGAGTTGCTATACCCTCGGGTACTGTAACGTATATAGCTAGCAAGAAAATTGCCATGTGCTTCGTTGATTTACCATGGTGATTTTCCATAGCAAACTGTTAGTTTACCAAATGGAAATCTGGCAGTAGGACAACAGCGGGGCGAGTCAAGCCATCTTAGTACTATGTAGCTGTTGAGCAGTAAAATGGAGCTTAATCATCCAAAAATGTCCGAAAATAGGATAAATATGCAATATGCTAGCAATCCAAAAATATCCAAAAAAATAGATGTTATGTCGATATAAATCGTATAAATGATGATGGCGTCCCCCAAATGTTATGCAGAAAAGGTTGAGATATTTTCAAGGTCTCACTATGTTAGAGACTATTGAAATGGTTTTAAAATATATGTCAATTGTTTCTGGCATGTTTAAAAACATGATGTTATAACTAGTACTAGTAGTTTACAAAAAAAAAATGTGACTTCATGTTTGTTAATGATATATATACATATATATATATATATAAATAGATACGTATATATATGTATGTGTGTGTGTTAATGACATAATTCTCAGTGATATCTGGTTTTATGGTTAAAAATGTTTGGATTTCTATGGTTTTCGATATGTTTTCATGGTAAAAACCGCTTGGGTCCCGCGCTTCAGTTGCCGCTTCAGCTGCCGGGAACCGAGGCGATAGGAGGCCAGTCCTGGAGGGAAAACCCATGGGAAAACCCATGGGAAAACCCATGGGAAAACATAGGAAAAGCATGGGAAAACAATGAGAAAAAAAACACGTTACCCTCTGGTAAACTGTCACATAACTATGGAAAGATCCACTCATTTTGAATGGGTAAATCAACTATTTCTATGGCCATGTTCAATAGCTATTTTGACATAACCAGAGGGTAATGACATGAAGGTTTTAATGGGGGAAATTCATCTATGATGGGAGATTCTTGGCTGATGGGATCCCCATTCCCATGAGCCAGACATCCCAGATGCGAAACCCCACGAAACCGTATGGGGCATGGGGAAGATTATGGGAATGAAGTTCCTATCAGCCAGACATTCCATGGAAAAAATGAAGGTGAACTGCTGGAGGTGAAAAATGCTGACTTCGGGAAAATGAGGATAGAATTGGTATATGTCAATATATTTCAGGGGAATTCAATGGGAAGAAAATTCATTTGGCCATATTTCATTGAGTTTCATTGGGCCTTGGGATTCGAAATATGGAAACCGGTGATAGCTCCAGGATTTGGATGCGTCCCCGAGACACCAAAAGCTACAACTTTTCACCGGTTGACCCAAATGTATATGTATAATGTATATATAAATATAGTAATATATATTGGTATAATGTATATGTTGTATGTTGACCCAAAATGTATGTTGGGTATAATCTATTAATGAATGTATATGAATATATTAATATATGTATTGTTGTATTCATTTTTGCTATAATATATCCCCAACCACAAGTTGACCAGTTGGCTTTCGACCCCCGCTGCTGCGTCCAAGTGGAATGACGCCATTCACAAGTTCAATATATCTACAGTAGCAATAAAGCCAACAGTAAAATCAAGTTATATGAGTTATGTCATGTTATTTCATGAATTATTTCATGTTATTCATTTATTATTTCCACCAACAAACTGGTAGAATTACCAATAAGTCAAATCATTTAACCAATGAGTTGTTGGAAATTTCATGAAAGTCACTAAGTCACTTAATAGTTTCTGGTACTTACTTTGGCAATAAACCAGTGAGTTGCTGGAAATCACGAAGTCCCATGTTTTACCCATGGGGTTTCCCAACGGTGAACGTCACGAACGTCACCGAGCCTAAGAGGATGGTCACCAGCCCCATGAAGTCGTGCAGGCGGAAGGCTGCTGCCTCTGCACCTGGAAATAGGTTATCCATCGGTAAAATAGATGTAAAACCATAAATATCTCTAGCATAAGTATCTATAAGATTCTATAAGTATCTATAAGATTCTATAAGTATCTACAAGTTATGTAAAGTGTTTCTATAAGTCGTTTAAGGAATGAGATGATATCTACAAACTACCACAATTCAGTACTCGTTATCTAAAGGCAGATTTAGGGCCCATGGAGCTCAACCCCATGATATAAACACCCACAGCCCAGAAATCCTCCCGGAATGAACCTGTGCATTGGGGTCCTACAAGTCGAAGTGTTAGACAGTGATCTGTGGGACTATTAGCTACCATCAGCCATCAACCCAACTATTCTTGGATTTCTTACCACATATCCCATCTTCAACTGGCGAAAAAATATCCAACAATGTCCCGTAGTAACACCTCAATGCTGTGGGATTCTCATGTCTGAAATCCCCGAAAAAAAATCCAGTAATAATCCCACGATCTTCAACCTCCAGTAATGGCGGAGGATTTCCCAAGCTTTGAGGGCCATCCAACTGAGGGAGCGGCCCATGATCATCGTTGAACTGAAGGCCTGGACACGGTGAGAAAAACACGCTTGAGAGATGGGCTGGGGAGCGCAAGGAATGTGGATGAATGTGGTAAAACCGAGAATGACTGGAAAGTTGCCTGGTTGGTAAATCAGGTAAATGCAATAAATTAGGCCATTGTCACCCTACACGATCTGTTCACTAATGAATTAATTAATGCCCTAGTTTCGTCTCGTTTCATCGTTCTTGTTCTTCCTCTAAGCCTTGGCGTGTTAGGGCTCACCGACTTCAGAAGAGACACATTGCATACACATGTTTGTGTATAGCTCTCCCTCCAATAGATAGAACAATTCAGCTAGAAAGCTTGAAAAAAATAGGAAATAGGAAATAGGAAACATTAGTTTTTGCTTCATCAAAACGCTTTTTTTCTCACAACTTTTGGACATCTCCCAGTTGGTTTCCCCAGGCTGCTGCCAGAGCGCCAGGGCAGACAATGGCATACGCAGGGTGGACACCAGGAAGGACCTGCCGCCAAAATGATCCAAAATCTCTGCCTGCCATTGGATTTTGGGGTTTCAACATGTTGAAAAACTATGGATGTTGATCAAATTCAGGCCCTCTATGACTGGAGTTCAAAGCCCTCTCTGACCCCCCAGGAAAGCTATGACATCATTTCATGGCGAATCTTGAATACCCTGCTGCTCTCAGAAAGTTGGGATCAATCTGCCAGTTGTGGGATATGCTTCATAATCATATGGGAAAACAAATGTAGCTGTCGGAAACTGGGATATGCATGGATATGCGTCAACTTCCACAGCTCCGGGAAGTGCAAGAAAAACCAGGCACCAATGAGCTCATCTTGGGCCGTCCAATTTTCGCGTGGAATTGATGGTTCTGGCCACAAAGTCTCGCGAGGTTTTGTAACCATCAACCATCTTTTAAGAGTGAATCCTTCTTAACTTATCAAGATCTTCCCCTTAACAGAAAAGTTCTCTCTTAATCTTCATATCTTCACCCCCCCACCCCCCCAAAAAAAAACTTACAGGGTGAAATCGATAATGTCAACCCCGGATTAATAAACCATGGTTTATTAATTAGGGGGGTACTCCTCCAATAGTCATAATCTAATACTTAAATGGTACCCTCCCAATCAAACAGCCTAGGGGTTTATTAATCCAG
>Ga0126342_10006882_pt1 | contig 20239 bp, 21 predicted proteins | sample Cyp1metagenome_FD_92528 | JGI IMG/M metagenome (GOLD analysis project Ga0126342, IMG submission 92528) | Coral microbial communities from Lord Howe Island, Old Settlement Bay, Australia - Cyphastrea 1 metagenome | ecosystem: Host-associated > Invertebrates > Cnidaria > Coral ...
CTTCCCTTTTCCTTTCCTCTTCCCTTTTCCTTTCCTCTTCCCTTTTCCTTTCCTCTTCCCTTTTCCTTTCCTCTTCGTTTCCTCTTCGTTTCATCTTCGTTTCCTCTTCCTTTCCTCTTCCTTTCCTCTTCCTTTCCTCTTCTTTTCCTCTTCCTTTCCTCTTCCTTTCCCTCTTTCTTCCTTCTTCTTTCTCTCTGCTTTTCCTCTTCCTTCCTTTCCCTCTTTCTTCTCTCTTTCTTCTCTCTTCCTTCTCTCTTCTCCTTTCCTCTTCCTGCTTTCGTTTTCCTTTCCTTTTCCCTTCCTTTTCCTTTTTTTTCATTTTCCTTTCCTGTTCCCTTCCTTTTCCTTTCCTTTTCCTTTTCCTTTCTTCTTCTTTCCCTCTTCCTTCCCTCTTCCTTTCCTCTTCCTTTCCTTTTCCTTTCCTTTTCCTTTCCTTTTCGTCGTTTTGTTTTCCTTTCCTTTTCCTTTTCCTTTTTTGTTCCTGTCCTTTTCCTTTACTTTCGTTCCCTCTTCCTCTCCTGTTCCTTTCTCTTCCTTGCCTTTTCTTGCACAGACTTGTTCGTCCATCATTCGCAGACGTACAAAACCATGGTTGACGGTAGCGACCACCCAAATAGCGATACTCTTTGCTTTCGAGCAATGCGAGGACATCTAGTTTTGTGACGGCGGCTCATTTGTTGAACATGATGATGGCGATAGGGATTTGACACCGACGCAAAGGATTCAGATGATGTTGAGCAGGACCGGGAGGATGAATGTGATAAAAATGATGACGATCATGATATTAATGAAAATGTTTCTGTACTTCATGTTATGGCAAATTCCCACCAACAGTGACAGGTGGGTTCAAATCCTTGGGTGTGGGAACGGTGCATCGTTTGTTTGCCGAGCCTAGAACCAAAACCCTGGAATCTGGTGTTGGTTTGCAAAACTAAGAGTGCGATGATGACCATGTGAACCATCGGGATGATCCTAACATTAGGATTTTGAATCTCATGAAACTGGCGATGTGTGACCATCAAGATCAAATTGATAATGTCGATAAAAAAATGAACATGCAAATCATAGTTTTTGTTCTGATTATGGCGAACATTTGTTGTGAAATCAAAACAAACACTGTAGCTATCAAAACAGTTGCCAATCACTCGCACCATTTCATTGTTTAAGACGTCCATGAGGAAACATCTGTTGGTTTGAATGCAAATGTATTATAACATAGATTGTTTGGGGAATTGCACATTTATTGTGTTGACATTTTTTTTGAATAATGCAATCGATGTCATGGCAAAAAACCATGCCATTGCTCAGCTTTGCTCAAAATTGAGATTGCCAGTGCTGGATACGACCATGAACCAGGCCAGGTCGCAATCCCAGCCACCTCATCCCGCTGGATTCATATCGTGGACACGTGAAAAAACGTTGTTTTCAACGGGGCATGGTACAGAAAATTTCGATGCGGGGTAATTTTGGTGCAGCATTGTGCGCACGGATCGCAATGCGTAAGCCTGAACTTGAAACTGTTGAAACACATTGGTTTTGTTGCATGTGAAATATTTTGGAAATTATTTCGTTATTTTTTGTCCAAATGTAACATGTTTGTTTCCCAACCGAGCAACGTCAGTTGATGGTTTGGAATTTGAATTGTCCGTTTTTGGGTTCGAAATTTTGATCCCCATCCCATGTCATTCAACGCGTCTGCAGGTGTCACGGCCTTTGGCTGTGGTGAATGATCTGCATCTTCGAAGAGGATTTGAAACCAAAAATGCGGTAGTGAATGTCTCAAAATGGGGGATGGTGTTTTTATTTCGTAATACAAACAGATAGAATGATCATCTCAAATCAACAAACCGTGATGATGAACAATAATAAAACAATGAAACCATTAAGCAATGAAATTGGAACAATGAAACAATCAAACAATGTTTTTTTTTAAAGGGTTTTATGGTCATGTTTTTTTCGAAGGGGCACAATCCTCTATCGATGTTAGCCCACACACATGCAAAATGTTACAGGACCCACCCTCATCAGCGCGGTGACGCCCAAGGCATTGGTGTGGCCCCGAGAACCCCAGCTGTTGATTAGTCAGTTCTCGATTTTTTGGTTTGATACTTCCTGTAAACAACATGGCGAACGGATGAAACTCACAATTTTTGAAGGGCAAACGTTAAATATATGTATACATGATTATATGAATATAAATATAAATAAAATGTATATATATATAAATTTAATATGTATATCACTGTATATTGAATGTACAAATGGGGAAATTTCCAGCACATTGATTACCCCAGGGTACCTGAATTTCGAGCCATCCCGATGTCTCCTAGGCAAATCCCAATCTCAAACTGTTCAGCACGGCGTCGCATGTTCGTCTCCATGGGGCGGGGGTGCCCCTGGATACATTTGGGGGGAGGCCGTAACCATGGTTTAACATGGGGGCAATGGCAGTTGATACAACACAAGGTTTGATAGGGTTGAATAAATCCATTGACGATGAACCGTGTGAAAAGCACAAGTAGGACCAATCTGCTGATTTCTCGTTGTCTCATTGGTGGAAGCACTGTGCTTGCAATACACTTGTTTTTTGGGTAACTCGAATGTGTTGTATTTCCTTGACAGATCCATGACAACTCCAAGGTCTACGTGAAAACGTGTCTTAAACAACATGTTTGGCCAAGGGTCAAAAATCAAAAATCAATGGACCCACAAAAATTGGTCATTTGATCGCCATTTGATGTGGCTGTCAGGTTTTGAAGGATTTTTTCTTCGGGTCTGTTTGGTGGCAGGGATTTCCAGCAGGGAATGAGTCAAAGTTTGCGAATTTCCAGACCAAAAGGGGGGATAAAGATCTACAAGAAGCACATATTTTGTGCAGCTTCCAGGATTTTGATAGCCATCTGGCTCTCAACTCAACGGCCCTTCATGTAACCATCATGGCTGCCTCAAGTGGAACTCAAGGTGATTGAAATCCCGGATTTTTGAACAGTGAAATGGGCTTAATTTGACAGATTGATGGGTGCCCCCCAAACAGGCACGAAATTGAATCCTTCTATGTTGATTGTGATCTAAAGTGATCTATATGTTTAACCATTTTAATCTCTACGGACACTTCCACAAAGCAGAACCACCCGCTGAGTTTTTGTTGCAACGATGGACCAAATGTGTTGAATCAAACTCTTTAAACTTTAAACACATTTCTTGTCTCAACTTGTAGCTAAACATCATGCTGATGTTTCCGAACTTTGGCCACGTGCAGCGAAGTCCTTGCGCTGGGAGAGTTCAGGCACGTAAGAAAAAACCATCCAAACATTGGTGGTTGGTGGATCCAAACGGGGCCTTTTTTTTGTTTTCTTTTGGGGCTGGAAATGTCATACTCTTCCCGGTCTTCCCATCACATTTCTGGTGAATCAAGTCTTGGCTCTTTGCTTTCCCTGCTTTGCGTCCTGGGTCAAGGAACCAGTGGCAAGGCACTTGGCACCGGTGCAAGAGTGCACCAGTGTCAACAGTGCATCTAGGGGGCTGAAAAGGCAGTGGACCGCAGGGTGATCAGGGTTCTAACAGAACTCACCCGGACATTTTCTGAAGATGATGCTTGTGACAATATCAATATCAATTCAATACTAGTTCAAGCTATAGTTTGTTCTTGGCCATTATTCCATGATGCTTATCAATCCCTTCCCGCGACATGAAGAGATCCAATACTTTCTGCGAGGGTTTCATTTGGGGGGTATTGCCTGAGAAAGACGGGGAGTTGAAATGAGATAAGTTAACAAATAGGATGCTTCCAAAACCTAGGGACGCTTCCCAAATCAGGCGCAAATGTAAGCATTGGAAGCCGCCGAATGAGCCCTTCTTCTTCTTCTTTTGGCTGGCCATAGAGTGAAGGGACGACGTGGTACCTGACTGTATTTGTGCAGTTTCCAGTATTTCTGTTGATTAATGTGAGATGGAGCTCTACTTAGCTGGTTTAATGGGGAATATGATAAGCCACTATCGCAATCCCATGGAATCCCTATGAACCCAGTAGAACCAATCCAACATGAGCACCGCGAGCCATCGCAAGCCATCGCAAGCGTCGCCGGAGGTCTGTCCTGGCTGGACTTGTAGGCTGGGGCTGAATCTGAACTTGGATGGTCTTGCCAAAAGTATATATATATAATATATATATATATATAATATATAATATATATATAATATATATATAATATATATATAATATATACATATATATTTGATATATATATATATATACACATATGTACACTGTACACATTGTAATTCCAAATCGGTGACAGTTTCCAGCGGAATAAACTGGCAGGTCTTGGATGCCAAAACGCAAGCCGCAGGCCGCTGAATAAAACTGAGATGAGGGTTTCCTAAAATGGAACCCCCCAAAAAATGGATGAATTGGGGGTACTCCCATTTTCCGAAACCTCCAGATGATCAACAAAAACTTGAGGCATCGCCAGGAAAAACTGGGCTGAAACACTGGGGATGTCAAAAAAGAGAATCGGGACATCAGTGAGGACCTGAACCCAACATGGGGATTTGAGGAGAGCATGGGATGTGATCAATGTGACCAACACGAATTAACAAGAATGGAGTTTTGATTGAGCAGTACCTGGAAAAAGGTGACCAGGAAAAGCAGGAACAAAAGGCACAGAGTGACTAGAAATGCGTCCCGACACAATGGCAAGATTTGATCAAGGAAGAGATGAATTGGGTGTGTCTGAAATTGGGTATACCACCCATTTCGGCAATTTGATGAGGAATAAGATGATCGAGGGTACCCCATTTTTGGACAACCCAATTTAATGAAGGGCCAAAATCAAAAAGCCAGTAGGAATATTTCAGCACCAGACCGGGTGATTTGGAGGTTGGAACCCTCAACCTGTACCCGCAAACAGCCCAAACATTGGAGAACAAGGCATCTTCAAATGGTCCCTTCTGTAGTGTTCGGGGCCTCTCCAATGATTGGGGCCCCAAAAGTCGGCCAGGTGTGGCAAGCGGCGATTGCGTTCTGCAGCTCACAGTGTGGAACCGACCATGAAGTTTGAGGTGCCGGGCAGAACTATGTCGGTTGCTCCATAGGGGATGCTGCACCCCCCCAAAGTGTCAATCTCTGTCAATTTAATCCACAGAAAAAACGGGATAAACGGGGAAATGATGAGAACCTCTTGGAATTGGGGGTACCGGGGTACCTTCCCTCTTGATCCTCGCCTTCAACCTACTTAAGCCGCTTAAGCCTTGCAGTTTCGGGCGGACTTTGATTTCCCTTGTTGGAACTGAGCCTGACGGAGCGAATATGTTCACATCCACCTGGTTCTGCATCCTTTGCAATTTGATGGAAATGGGAGGTCTCAAAAAGATAGAGCATGTTATTCCCAACTGGTTTGATGACTGTTTACTGAGTTCTACGATGTTGTACTGTATGTACTGTACCTTCCCGTCTTTTTGGGCAGAATGACATGGGGAGAGCTACAGTTCCCAGCGCCGGCTGAGGAGTGGCGCGGCCACCAGATCAGGTGCATCACAGCAGCAGGTGATGGCAGCAAGCAGATCCAGATCGTATTGGTGCATGGACCGCTGGGAGGAAATCCAGGTTGTGCCATGGTCAAGAGTTGATTAAAACAATTTCCCACTACTATGAGATATTACAATACTATATCAGAGGTACAATACTGAACCGGAGGTTCTGGGGGGGTATTTAATATTGGGGGATGGAATTTTATGATATATATATAAATACATATATATATATATGTATATATATATACATATGTGCATTATGTATATATACATATATACATCCATGTTGTGGGACGACATGTTCATCCCCCCATCAATAGGGATTAATATACCCATTACAAGTTGAATGCCAGTGATGATGCTTCAATGACCATACCCCATAAATCCCATGGAACTTGACCAATTCGCACGTGTGTTGTGAAGCCTTGGCCCCGACAGTTGTGGAACATGATGGAAGCAGCTATATAATATCGTTTACCCATAGGATCCCAAAGGGAATAGCAAACTGAAGAGTACCATTGATGCGACTGAATCAAGCACATTCAGGATTTGATCAAGCATGGGTGTGGGTTGAAACGAAACACCCGCAAAGCAGTGAGCTGAACGTCTCAGCATAGTCAATCATTCTGGTCTTTGTTGTTTTACCTGCAGCAGGGTCCTCCGTTTCTGAGCACACCGCCACATCCGAGATGTTCTGACAGCTCCTTGGAGGTTCTTTCTTTTGGCAAAGTGACGATTGAAACATGCAGGCTGTATCCAACCAAGCTTATGAATGATGATGCCATGTGCCAATGGTTCATTTCTGAAGTTCCACGGCCTGGAAGAAAAAACATAAAGTCTCATCCTATCTAATTATTTTTAATGTGTCCCGTCTCAAGTCCGTATAAATCCACAGAATTCATTGGAAATTCACAGGAACCTGGGTTCACCATTCTGGTTGCTGGAATCATCATTGTTGCTGCACAAGATCTTCACTCAGCTGTTGAACCCATTCCACATTTTTAGCTTGTGACATCTCAAATTTCATGTATGAAAACCTATTTCAATCATTTAGCCTGAAATTTGTATCTTTTGCCATTCAAATGACCATCTTCAGCTTTAAAGCATCCATGTCATCCGCTTTCTATGGCTGTTGAAGTCCTCTCGGCCAGGATTTGGCGGCTCCATCGAATATTGGCGCCGCCTCTTTCCAGTGCTGTCGGAAGAGGGATACACGGTCCATGCCTTCGACCTCTTGGGGTGCCATGGCACAGCATCGGGACTTTTCTTTTTGTTGACTTTTCTTTTCGTTGTGTTGGTTTGTTTTAAGAACCTTTTTTATTTTTATTTTTATTTATTTTAATTTTTGTTTTTTGTTGTTGCTGCTGCTGCTGTTGTTGTTGTTGCTGCTGTTGCTGTTGTTGCTGCTGCTGCTGCTGTTGGTGCTGTTGGTGTTGGTGTTGTTGTTGTTGTTGTTGTTGTTGCTGCTGCTGCTGTTGTTGTTGTTGTTGCTGCTGTTGCTGTTGTTGCTGCTGCTGCTGCTGCTGTTGGTGTTGTTGTTGTTGTTGTTGCTGCTGCTGCTGTTGTGGTTGTTGTTGTTGTTGTTGCTGCTGCTGCTGCTGTTGTTGTTGTTGTTGTTGTGGTTGTGCTTGTGCTTGTGGTGGTTGTGGTGTGGTTGTGGTTGTGGTTGTGGTTGTTGTTGTTGTTGTTGTTGTGGTTGTTGTTGTTGTTGTTGTTGTGGTTGTGGTTGTTGTTGTTGTTGTTGTTGTTGTTGCTGCTGTTGTTGTTGTTGTTGTGGTTGTGCTTGTAGTGTCCCATCGTCAGTGTATTTTTGGTGTAGTTGTTTTTTTTGGCAAGGGGCAAGGTAAAAACAACATCTCAGCCAGGAAAGGTGATCCAGGCGGTATTGATTCAGTGTTAGACTGGACCCCCTGATGGGCTGGTTCAAAAATTTGGTAGATAACCCAAAATGACATTTTTTTGGCTTTTCAGAATGTGGAAATGAGGATAAACCATGGTAGGATGGAGGTTCACAATTTGGAGACACGTCCATGGCAACTCCCATAAACATGTAGAAACGTTGCACGTCCTTAAGATAGGCAATATTGATCAATATTGGGTATGTTGGTGCTGGGTTTGTACACTTATCATTTTCGATCATTGTTTTGGAAATTGGGGGCTTTATATAGCCTGTCTCTGTTAATTCATTTACAAGTTTACCATGGATTAATAGAGGATTTGGGATACCATGAACAAGTGGGAATCCCATGATTTCCCATCATTGGTCATGAAAATTGGGGGAGGAACTGCTCTGTCCATCAAAGAACCAGTCCAAATAAATTTTCCCTCGTGATGAGTATCCTGCATTTCAATCACATCTGAGACTAGACCGATCGTTTGATGGGGATACTAATATCTGATACTTTTGTTGTGACCCTAATTACCTTCGTACTTTGTCTTGCGTTGGCTTTGACAAGAACCAGCTTTGTCGTGTCTTTTGTCTCCGAAGATTTCGAGGTGACCACACCACTTCCTAAGGTTAGGACTCTCCGAAAAACCCCCGATGGAGTACAGCATCGAACTCTGGGCTGAACAGGTGCTGCGGGATCTTGGGGATAGGTGAACCATGGCTGCCTGAACAGGTGAACCCCTGAAACCCACTCTGTGTGACCTTTGGCTAGGTGAAGGATTTCTTGACGAAGTTGGGCACAGAAAATGTCGCTTGGCCGCGTGAAGCAGGATTGGTTGAACGGGCCCTGGTTTTTTTTTTGGGAAGATCTTTGCATGTTGCAGGCGGTCACTGCGGCAAAGTCACATCGTGCAGCTCTGGCGATTGAACCAAACAACATGTAAAACACGGGAGTTTTCCGAATCCCACATGATTTTCTGATCAGTTTCGGCTCAGCCCTTGACCGCATTGGTTGCGGCCGGGCCGGGAGCCATGTCATGGGTTGGCTCAGTTTGCAGTCCCTCTCGCAGCACGAAGCTGGCAGACTATGCTGCATCAGTGGCCCGGACAAACAAACGCAGTATGGCTGGTGGCGCTGGCGCTGGTGGCTTGCTTTTCCCAATGCATGTGGTTGCCGTTGACGCTTGTCCTCGCATGGTGTGCAATGAAATGATCCGGTTGGATCCGAGTCAGAGACGAATCGGGGCGTTACCCATAGTGTAAATGCTGTAAATGACTATTAAGATTGGTTCTCCCCGATTCATAAACATTACATAAACATTACATAAACATTACATAAACATTACATAAACATTATTCCAACTTCAGATGACTTCCCGCCCGGGATTTCTCAGGACCTCATGCTTCGTTTCTCAGATGTGCGGCCTCACGAAGAGTTGCTGGCCGAAGGCGGCAACGTCGGCCATGGGTCAACATTGGCAGTTGGCCAGCAGAATGTGGCAAACCCAAGAATGCCCCAATGAAAATATTACCTTATAAACTTATAACATATATATATATATATATATATTATAAACAACTCAGGGTTCATGGGTTTTCAACCTCAGTGAAATCATCCCATGTTTTTTGGATGGCCAGAGTCGTTCGATTCACGCCTGGCGCTTCGTTTGTGAGGCCTGTTGACCATGTTCGTTGAGGCCATGGGGCAAGCCATTTTTGTGTCGCATCAGTGGCTGTCGGCCAAACATCCAGATCCAAAGGGACTTCAGTTCAGAGTGCTGCAAGATGCACTGAGGCGAGAGGGCAGGGCCAGCGGGAAATTTGGGTGTTCACTGAAGTGGTATTGAACCATAAGCTCGTTGGAGTGCTGCCGCCCCTTTCCAAAACTGCCTCCGTTAAAGAAGGGGGCCAGTTTTCTGCAGCTATGACGGCTCCGAAGTTGACCTCCAAAATTGGACAGTCAGGTACTGAAGATGGTCAAATTTCTGGGCTTTGTTGGCAATGTTGAGTTTCACTCCATATCCCAATTCAAAGGAGACTTGCAGTTTGCAACTCAAAGCTAGATTCCGAGAGATTCCAGGAAGAATGAACCATCCCTGGTATAAACAAAATCATTTTGAATTGGAAGTCTGTGAAATTGGGTTGACCAGATTACTAAGTATAAATACTTTCTTCCTGAGGGGTGTGTTTGGGCCTGCTTGCAGGAACATTTTGTCTGGGGCGAGCAAGATATCCATTGATGTCAGCACAGAGATCTTCTTTGGCCGTCCCGCGATCAATTCCGCAGCGAAGATGAGGAGCACGCCTCTCTTCGTTTGGTATCCAGATGCAGAAATGACTGGGGGGTTTCCCTATCCTATCATGTCCCCGAATCATGCAAAATTCTTTACTTTGAAGCGGGAAACAAGAATGGTTTCGGGGCACACCAATTTTGAGAAGCATCCAAACCATATGAAATTGTAGATCGGGTTGGTCTAAGGGAAGAAGGTTTTTTGCTCCCAAGTATATATACTGGATTGAGGAATAAGTTGCAGATGAACCCCTAGTTTTCACTACCGTCGAAATGGTCACCACATCACCTTTTCGGGTAGCAGTGTCACCTTCTGAAATTCAGCGTCACTAATAGACTTCTTTCCACAAATTAACCGGGAAATTACTGGTTTTGGATTGGAATGCTTTACTGTTTTCTTTCTAGCCAACCAAGAGATTTTTGCCACACTTTGTTTGGCCGCACGTTCTCACGGCTTTTGCCTCCCAAACATGCGTACAGATTGCTGCAAATGCCGCAGTTCTGAAGCATCGACAACTCTGGTGTCATTCTGCCAGGTATGACTACTTCAGCTGTCCACAACACCCAGAGTCAAAGAAGCTCAGAGAAGATGCCATCCAGTCCATCCCAGAGTACATCGCAAAATGCGAGCACTTCATGGTACTCACCCCTCCGTTCCTCGAAAAAAAGATGCAGATGATCATGGATCATGTGGGTGTGTCAATGGAAACTCCCTCAAGTTCACAATTACACCGGCAACAGACCCCAAACAGTGTGGGGGTTAGGAAGTCAGCGTACCAGATACCAGCAAGAGTAGCTATGGAACAGTCCTTCTATATATATAGAGATCTATAGAGAGGAGCTCACATGATCTTCATACAAGAACTTCCTATGAGCACCAAGCACCAATGCAGAGGATCTTCAAGATCTTAATGCAAGGACCTCTTGAGGAGGATTTCAGCAGGGTATCCACAAGAGTTTCTCACAAGGACCTCTACCAGATCATGTAAGGACACCGAAAGGATTTCACCAGGACCTGTTCAAAAGCTTCCCACAAGGACCTGTACAAGATCATGCAAAGGACTCTGACAGCATTTCGGTATGATACCCAGAGATCTTCGCACAAGAAATTGTAAAAGACCTTGGGCGAGATCTTCATGCCAGAGCCCGAAGAGAATCTCACAAGATCCTCATAAAAGATCATAAAAGGACCTGCTGCTGCTGGAGCGGATCTTACAAGAGCTTGATACAAGAATCTCTCAAGAGCCTCCCACAAGAGCTTTCGTGCGAGCACCTGCAAGACACGGCATCTCACCAGTATCCCCACAAGATCTTCTGTTAAGGACCTGTACAGGATCAGGCAAAGACCCCTTGGAGCGGAATTTAGCAGGATCTGCACAAGAGCCCGTTTATGCGAGAATTTGCAATGAAAATGCTCCAGACCCAGAGCTTGAGAACCCCGCGGCGCAGAGTTTGTGCGAGCCTGCGCAGTCGAAATGCACATGGACATGGCACAAGAGCCATTGCACGCGAAAATTTACAGGAAAAACGCTGGAAACCAGTTGGAACACCCCCGATCAAGCACTGGCCTTAACCTTTTCCATAAGAACCCAGTGAGCACACACTATTTATTAAAAAAAACGTTGGTTTCCCCCAAAAGCCTGGGGCATTGAATCTCTTTCAGAAAAACATATCACAACCAACCAAGTATCCAACTGGATCAGTAGCTGCTAAGAACGCTAAGGTTGAATCATGTCGAGCAGGCTGAGATGCTTAGCCGATATAGTTGGTCCGAGAGAGGGTGGTGCCGGGCTGAGCGGATGGCCAGAGAGCTCTCCTCTGAGGGGCTGGTGATTTTGGTGCAAAATTCCACCCAGCTGCCCGGCGGAGTATTTCGAGTGTCTTGTGGTGACTATGTCAAACAAGAATTGGATTGTTTGTAGTCAATGATGAGAAACATGATACAAAATATAGGGCATTGTTGCTTTAGATTCGAAATTTTTGGCCCGTGCCACTACGAGATATTGGCAGCAGTGCCTACTACGGCTTGCAGTTACAGTGGCCTTTTTGGACATATTACCAGAGTCATCACCGCCCGTCAAGTAACAATCATATTGTCAACTGCTCATATGGGTATGGGCAAAGCGGATTGTTAATACATGTTAAGGGCACAAATAGTCAGTACTGTGGGTCCATTGGTGCCCTAATCTTGAGCTATTATGATTCGATATGAAAGGCTGTGTTCAGATTCATGGCACAGAATGACCGGCTCCATACATGGCACCAAACTCATCCTGATTTGGTCATTCCTTTTCCACTTATGTCACGTTTCAGGCAGACGCTCCTACCTCAATATGAGAGTGTCCTGTACTCTCCGGGCAAGGGGCATTTTACAGTGGAGAGCGACCGAGAGAAGATCGCGGTCGTCACCCAAAAGATGGTCCTGAAGAAACTGATGGGTTATTTGGAGCATCTCGTCTTGTCCTGGTCACATTGAGCAAAACTGTTGTGAGATGGGTCTATGGGTGGTACTTGAGATAAATCTGAAAATTCATTAGGGCATCATTAGGATCAGAATACACACACATATATATATAATACACATATAGATGCTTTACAGCAATAATGAACTGTCTCTCTCTCTCTCTCTCTTTCTGTCTTGTTCGATGAAAGATGTTCTCGTTTTATTCCCAAGTTCTCGGGACAGATGTGCCAAGTGACAGCCCACTTACTGGCCTCGCCGTTTTTTTCAGCGCTCATTTTTAAGGCAAGGAGATCTCCACAACTATCGTTTCTTCTTGAACCAACAACCCATCCGCCTGGACAGCCTTCCGGCAGAGCCGTTGAATAACTTGGTCCCCGATTTTCGGACAGAGATCGATCCGGCGGTGGATCCCAAGGGCTTCGCTTTAGCGACATTTATGCATCAAAATGGTTTCTTGAGCATCACAGAGCAACTTGGGAGACATTGGAAACCTGTGGCGTTGGCATTTGATTGAGATCAGGGCTGTCTTGGAGGGCCCACATTTGTTCAATCCGTGGCAATTAGAGACCACCAGGATCCCCTTGCTGACTCAGAGAGGAATTTGAATGAAGTCGATGATCGTTTGGGAATTTTGGAAGTTGCGCCAAAGCCAGATGTTCCGAGTTTTCTTTTCTTCCATGGGATTTGCCCATGAAAACCCAGGGTTCGCAGCGGGTGCACACCGTAGGTACGACAAGGGTGGCTGGTCTCCCCTGTGCTTTGCGGCCATGAATGGGGACCCTGTTCTTGTCTCGGCTTTGTTGGAGAAGAAAGCCTCTCCGAACGATGCCACGAAGAAATCCAAAATCCTGGCCACGCGGCCGAGAGTTGAGGAAACATGGTGGAAAGTAGCTTGGGATGGCGATGAAATTCTCCATTTTTCGTGGAAAACTTGAAACTTCCAAGCAGCTAAGACTTAGACAGTTGGAGATGGTTGGAGTCCAAAGTTGTGGGCCAGTAGCAGCTCAACAAAACATGACACTTCAACCTATCGTCATGTCAATTCCCCGGCGTTCTTTCGTGTGACCAGCAAATTGTATGGTTTACCAACGTGACCCCTAGTCAATCTGAGCCAGACTGGTCATGAGTCATGATGGGTCTGTATATAACTTTGATCCATCTCGGCCTATTCTTTACCCCTCATCACCAGTGCCCCAAATCCCAGCACATCTCAAAGCGTTTTGAGTTGTGATCATCTTTGCCTCATCGCTCCCTGACCTTATTGCCGCATTGCCCCTGGATTTCCCTTTCTCATCCTTCTGTCGAGGCTCATATGCCCAACCAGATGACGGTGCTGTGCCTAGCCACGTGCTTCCGCAACAATGAGGCGCTCTCCATTCTGCTCGAAGCCAGGGCCGAGGTGAATGGCCGCGACGCGCGAGGGGACGGGGCCCTACACTGGGCGTGTGTCAGTGACAACGCTGAGGGCGTCAGGACCGGCACAGCGGTGTGTTGAGGCTGTTGGGGGTGTCTCTGGATGTAGGCAATTATTGGCAATCTCCGCGGGGACCCTGCTAAATTGTGTATATCACTTGGGTTGTAAGGCAACAACATGTTATGGTTTTGTTTCAGAATTGGGACACACAACTTGCGGCGATTTTCTTGGGGAAATAATGATAAGCTTGATAACACATCATGGGGCAACCAATATTCTCATAGGAATATTTGAAGAGGCTAACATTTTCACCATCAGCAGCATCTTCCCAGCCTGCCATCAGCCCTGCCATCCTGCCATGCCCAGGATTCTGCTAGAAGCTGGACATGATCCCTTCATGTTGGCAGGGCCTGGTGCCAGTCCATGGGCTACAGCCTGCAGCACAGGTTCCATTCGCGCAGCAAAAGAGCTGCTGTACCGAGTGAAGGGCCTGGAGTTAAGGCTGGGGTGGGAGAAGATGAGATGGGGGTGGTTGGAGGGGTAGGGTCATGTTTAGTCCATTGGACTTTCGATGTGGATGTTTTACGTGTTTGTTTTTCTAGTAGCACTATTCGACTTTGTGATGGGGATGGGGAATGGGCATGTTGTTGTATCAATTTTTGGCAAGCCATACATTTTTTTGAGGATTTTCTGTGGTTGACCCGGCAGCAAGAAAACTGTTTGTTGGATGCAACGGATGGGTGTCCAATGGGATGCTTCCAGATGGAGTTTGATGAGATCCCAATTTTTCACTCAAACACTAGCAATATTCTGAGTTGAATATGTAGAGTGATATTTCATGATATTTCAATCTCTACATAAAACGCAATCTAGATTTTGCCTATCCATCCATATCCATATCCTTTCGTTGGACCATTGGGGGACTTGGGGGCCCGAGGCATAGCTTCTTCTGGTGCCTCATGTTTCATGGAGGGTCCAAGGCCATGGTCAACACACTGATCGATGCGGGAGCCGCAGCTTGGAGACATATTCGTCACGAGTTTTTTCTGTCGAATCCCATGTTCTATTTCAATGTATTTCATATTTCATGGGAAAGGAGCCCAGCCAGTAAGCAGCTATCGCGGGAAGGCCAATAATCAAGGATAAGCCATACAGAATTTCACGATCTGTTTTATGTTAGCGACAGCCCAAACATCTAAAAAAGCTGGCGTTTATGTCGGGGTTTACCACATCATCGATGATTTGGGCTAAAATGGTGACCATCAAGCCGATCAGGATATCGACGAGCGCTACTACACGGATTTCACCAACCCAGCCATGTTGCTGGTGTTGAGGATGTATAGTCTTAAACACTACTGGAGCCCCTCGAGGTTGACTTTGTTGGCGCATCATCACTTCGGTGCGACTCCTTTGATGCTCTTTGGTGGAGGGGAAGGGAGATCAACATAGCCATCAGATGGGTTTGGGCTAAGGCGCTAAGCCATTGGATGGTTCTCACTCATGCGCTTCCCTTATTGTCTGTGCTCGAAAGATGGTCTTCGAACACGGGCGCAGATGCTCAAAGTGTCACGCAGGTCGCACAAACCAAGCGCTGCACAGGTTATCGTATGTGCCCCTAAACCTTCGTTGTCACGAAAGCTAGCTGTGCTAGCTGAAGTTGCTCTTGCTTTAGCAAGGAATAGGCAGGCACCAGGAACGTTGGAAACCCAGCCCCCCCCCTGAGAGGAGATTTCCGGCTGGTAGAGGGTCATCATCCCCATTTTCATCTTCATCCTCACCCTCCTCATCCTCATCCTCATCCTCATCCTCATCCTCATCCTCATCCTCATCCTCATCCTTATCCATCATCATCATCATCATCATCATCCTCCTCTTCGTCCTCCTCATCGTTGATCAGCATCCTCATCCCCTGGTCCCCCTGGGCCATTTGTTTCCTGCGGTATAGGGTCGTCCTCTTCAGTATTTCATCTTCAGGACGTCATGTTCAGTAAACCAACCAACAACTCTATAAAATCATCATCGGAAACTTGCCAGCTTCCAAATGATCATAATTATCTTCCTCCTCCTCCTGCTCCTGGGGATGAGGATGAGGATGAGGATGATGATGAGGGTGTTGTTGATAATGATGATGACGATGATGATGCTGATGATGACGACGACCTCATCCTCATCCTCATCCTCATCCTCATTATCTTCCTCCTCCTCCTCCTCATCATCATGATCATCATAATCCCCATCGTTCGCAGCATCCACATCATCACCATCCTCATCATCATCCTTATCATCATCATACATATTTTGCATTGTCTTGAGTCTTGAGCATCTTTATGCAGATTCGGGGTTCCATTTGGGGGGCGTATTTTTTTTGATATTGTGTTTTTTGCTTACAACGCTTGGCGAGAGACGATTTCGGCATTGGGGGGTTTTCGCTTGCTGGACCCAATAGATTTTGCAACCCTACAACAGCCCTGCTCATCATAATCATCATCCTCATTTTCATATTCATTCTCATCCTCAGCATCCTCATCATCCTCATAATCCCCATCATCCTCATCATCCTCATCATCCTCATCATCCTCTTCGTCCTCATCATCGTCGTCATCAAGTCATTCCTGTTACCATCATTTTCGTCATCATCAGTTTCCTTCATCGTTCTGGTCAGCAACCTCATCAACATCAAAAGATTTGCAGCAACCCCAGCAACTCCAAAAAACCGGGTGAGACCGTTGCCGCATTCCGACTTCACCTTGCTAATCACCCTTTTCGATTACCACCCTACCCCAGCCCTGCTAGCTTTCGTACCTCCCCCCTGGCCTCAAGTGATAGTGGCAAATTTCACTTATTGAGGGAAGTCTCGAACGAAAGCTTCGTTATCACATCTTCAACTTTCACCTTTTGAGGGAAGCCTATGCGATATTCTTCCTATATGGTGCCAAAATGAAAGTTCCCCCCCAAACCTAAAGGGTCGTATCCCTCTATTCTCCCTGTAAGGTGCCATGATAGTTGGGCGGTGTCTCGCTCCAAATTCTGCTCGCTTGTAGCTCCAACATCTGTTCCCTTGTAACCCCAAAACCATCATCACTCTCATCGTTCTCATCATCATCATCATCATCGTCGTCGTCGTCGTCGTCGTCGTCGTCGTCATCGTCATCATTTTCAACATCGATCCCATAGCGCTATCATATAGTCCTGTGCCTGAGCCACGGGACATTATCACACCCCCCACCCCACCCCACTTACAGGGTCATACCCGGAGAAGTATGTTTCTGTGAGAGTTTAAGGGCGCAGATGATTGGAACTTGCCTCGAAGTTTAGGGGCGCATATGATCGATTTTTAGGTGCGCAGATGGTGAGTGAACCATTCATACAACGATGTCATATGATTTTATGCTTTTATGGTTTACGATTTTTGTTGGGAACCAAGGTGTTGGAGGCCCTTAAGGTTGATGCATGTTGATCCGTTTCCTTAGATTGAGTCATTTTCTGTGGGGCTAGGTTTAGCGTCATGAATGGTCACTTTGAAGCCGCGATCGTCTTGGTCAAAGCAGGCACTTGGGGAAGTCACGGCAAGCCAGCTCGCGAAATTTGTTGAAGAATGGGCTGCACTCATTTTGGACACATCCAATTTCAAGTACAACCCAGATGAAACATCCAGTTTTATTGATCTGCATGTTGTCATCAGCAGTTTTGTCCTTGTTTAGAATCCTAAGTGATGACCCCGGGCCATGTGTTTCACACGCAACGTGCAGGTGCTCGCTTGGACCTTCGCAATGCCCGTGGCAAAACGGCCTGCGATTTGGCCACAGACATGCAAGCACCTTCGGATCTTGTAGAAGCCTTGTGCGATCAGAAACAAATAGAAATCGAGAGAGATCCAATCAGAGCCGCTTAGGACCGGGAGGGTAAAGGCATTGTTGCTGTTTGCTTTTGTTGTTGTATTCGAAGATTGGTGACGGATAGTGACCGAATTCTTGCTCACTTGTGACGAGAAGATGCCAGAGCACTTGAGGGAAGATTAGCAGGATTTCCATTTGATGCGAAACAGACATCATGATTTGTGAGAATTTAGTTGCCCTATGGGTGTCTCATTGTTTTTCTACTCCCACCCCCCATGGTATCCGCACGGTATCCGCATGGCAGGATGTGACGCTTCCGAGTGAGCCATGGCATGTTGAACGCCAAAGGCGTTTTCTTTGTGCCGGGTAGGTTGGCTTGAGTTGAACGGTCCTGACGTCAGCAGATCGTTTTTGAACGGTCCTCGGCGGTCCTTGGATCGTTTAAGGCATGACTTAGATTAACAAAAGTCAGGCAGCATTTCGTCATGACATGCTGACCAAGTAAGAACTTCCAGCAGTTTCGATGCGGGCCAAGTCGCCATGATGGTCACTTTCTTGGTGGAGTTGTTTGTTTTTGTAAGGATATTTACCACTAGATCTCTGAAGAAAGGTTTTTGGATGCTGCAAATTTAGATGAATTGAGCAGTATCCGAAGGATTTCCATCAATTTCCAATGGTTTTCCCTAACCTTTGTCCACTTTAAACCAGGTTTTTCTCCATGTTTTCGGCTGGACACGGCGCTGAGGTGGTACTAGTGGGGAACTCCTTTGGCAGCCTGATCTCCCTTCTGGCTGCTAGCGAGCAGCGGCCCAAAGGGTGGCGCGCTTCAACGGTTGGGCCGGTTGGGCCAGATCAGGGCCAGGCTTCGAATTGTCCTATCTGTTTTTCATCCATCACTTGGTACTAAGACCATTTTGAAGCAGAACTTTATTGAAGTTGTTCTGAACGATTTTCAGCAGCACTTGAACAACTGGGTTGTTTGGAGATGATCCATGGAAGTTTTGGGTGAGTTGCAAGCAGGATACTTCATCACTCCTGCTGGGACCACAAATTTGGTGGGATTGCAAATTCGTCTTGGGAAGTTTTCTATTTCGCTAATTGTTACCCTTCATCAATAAGATCATAGCAATTTATCGTTTTTGGTACGTCAACCATCTACAAGCGAGGGTTTTTTCAGCCATCTTTGGTCAAGTTGGCAACCCTGCCCGAATTTTTCTCGCCAGGATTGTTATGCTGAATTGTGCCGTGGGGATGAACAACAAGAATATGACCCCCGGCAGATCCATGGTGTCTCCGATGGTCAAATGACACCCCACAGAACTCAAGCAGAACTGTTGAAAAGGGATGAAAAGGGAGTATGTTCAATATGAAGTTTTGGCAGGGGTATAGGCTTGTTCACGGCGTCTGAAATCATTTTTATCCTTTTTTTGTAACAAATACTCCAAGATTCTGAGATTCTGTGAGCAATGGAGATTCCACACTAGCATGATTGGATAGGTTTCCATTTTTCGTGGCTCACATACCCATAACTATTCTGGTTCAGATCCCAAATTTCTGGTTAAACGTACACATTTTTTTCGAGTGCTTAATCTGGTGAACTTCAGTATTATTTTCTGTGGTGAAAATCCCCCAACATTTTTGGTCCCGAGCTGAGGGTGAAGTCGCCCAAGATGAACGACCTGCAGAGGTTTTTCGCCAAACTGGCCTTGGGCCTCGTGGAGCCTTGGATATTTGACCCCTTTCTGGATGGCGATAGCCAGGGGAACAACCTTGGTATTTCACGATTTTCAGATTTTTTTCTGGACCTGGATCTGTAGCTGCATCGCTTCCAAAAGCCAAAGTGCCAGTGATTTTTGTTCAACCAGCTTTGCGGATCGGCGAAGTTGCGAATTGAGGACCTCATTTTCAGGTCTCCGATCTTGGATGCAGCCTTCAAATCCTTCGCAAACAAAGAACAGGCACCACTTTCCAGCTGGTTTTAGATCAGCTCCGCTGATCAAGTAGCGTTGTGGCACCCTGATCTTCTTTATTGTGGTATTGTTTCAAGAGCTACTTAACCCATTAATTCAATCTGTGCAGGTACCCAGGCAGCCATTTTTTTTAACCACCGTGCCATGGTGAGTGGAAATGGAAATCCCTAATGCCTTCAGAAATCAAACATTGCTAAGTGCGCATGAGTTCATGCAATCAGAGTGAATCTGCAGATGCACACACACATGCACATAAAGCACACATATACAGTTTTAAAGTGTTACATCTATCTATTTACAGTCCAGTGATATATGTGTATATATGCGCATGATATGTAGATATATCTTATGTACATATCCATTATGCACACATATGACACATACATATCGAGACACATGCATTCAGTCAATCCATCTATATATACACGAACGTTCTGTGTACAAATAAGTCTAGGTGTGGCAATGTGTACACACACATATAATATGTATATATATATGTATACATATACATATATATATATATACATTTATGTATACATACATATATATATATATATATACATACACATACATATGTATATACACATACATATGTATCTATATATATACATATATATATATTTATTTTCATACATGCATACATGCATCCATGCATGCATGCATATACATGCATACATGCATACATGCATACATGCATACATGCATACATACAGACATACATTCACACACACATAATCCATCCATCCATCCATCCATCCATCCATGCATGCATGCATGCACATACAGTTACATACATACGTACGTACGTACGTACATACACCCACATACATACATACAGACAGACA
>Ga0126342_10006883_pt1 | contig 20239 bp, 18 predicted proteins | sample Cyp1metagenome_FD_92528 | JGI IMG/M metagenome (GOLD analysis project Ga0126342, IMG submission 92528) | Coral microbial communities from Lord Howe Island, Old Settlement Bay, Australia - Cyphastrea 1 metagenome | ecosystem: Host-associated > Invertebrates > Cnidaria > Coral ...
CAAAAAACACGAGGTTTTGCAGCTTCCCCTATAGACACTGCGACATCTACGTAGCAAAACACACGAGGTTTTGCAGCTTCCCCTATAGACACTGCGACATCTACGTAGCAAAAAACACGAGGTGTTGCAGCTTCCCCTATAGACACTGCGACATCGACGCAGCAAAAGACGCGAGGTTTTGCAGCTTCCCCTATAGACACCGAATTAACGACGCGAAAAACGACGTGAAAACGACGCGAAAACGACGCGAAAAACGACGCGAAAACGACGCGAAAAACGATGCGCCGACCAACTGGCGGCGAACAAAGGTCCAACCCCCAGACCCCCAACTATAAACGGGAACCCTTCGCTACGCATTCGGGAAAAAACCCGGCAAGGATGCGATTTACATCGATTTATATCACATTATAGCCCAACAAGATTTTGAAGAGTGAAGTCCAATCCACAACTGAGGCCTCCCTGCCCACCAGTACCACGTTGCCTCGGCCCATGGCCGTGGGCGCCGTCGCAACCATGGCTTGGGAACCTGGATTTGGCCTCAGGAATGGGAATTTAAGCAACAACAATGGGGGTTATCATACCCATTTTATGGGGTATGATCTGATATGGGTGTGTGTGTGTGTGAAAATGGGGTATACCACCCACATGGCCATTTAGTGGGGAACATGAAATGATTATCCATTGGTTGGTTGGGGATAAGCCATTTTGAGACGAAGCAATGGGATCTATCACCAACTTGAGATGAGATTATGAACCATTTGGAGATAAAAAACAACAATTTCTGGATTTAACCATCAGGCGCGGCGGGAGTTCATCAACGAAAATTATGGGGTTTGTCAATGGATGCCAAATGGTCATTTTTTCGGTCACCAATTGTCACCTTAACCCAGAGGCTGAGAGGATTCCCCCCGTCCAAGTTGCTGGAAATATCAGATGATTTGGCATATCTGTATTTAAATCAGATATTGGAAGTACAGAGTCTGTTATTTATATCAGATTTGCCATATCAGTATGATTCTGACTCTGTACTTCCTTCGGGTTAAAGGGACTCTCTTTCCAATGCATATGTTTTGACATGCGTTGTTACCTTTGGCCTGATCTGACTCTGTCTACATGTATATAGGGTATATGTAATATGTACATATACATATATATATATATATATGTATATATATATATATATAAATAGATGAATCAATGAATAAATAAAAAATAGATAAATGAATAAATAAAAAATATGTAGATAAATGAATAAATAAACACACACACACATATATATATATACACACATGAATGACAAAACATCTAGACCAGCGGCAGATGGTGCTGTTCGCACCCTGCTGAGGCGCATGGTACCTTACCTGCTGCTCACGGCACCATGCCAAGCCCAACTCAGGCGCTGCCAGGGGTTTTGTCAGATGAAATCACGGGGATTGAGGTCATTTCACTGGCTATTTTGAGTTTGAAACCCATGTTGAGGTGCATCAGGATCACGATTCTGAAGTCGAGCCTACACATTTCTTGTAGAGGACTTCAACCCAGACCCATGAGAATATAGCCAGATGAACAATGAGGAAACAGAATACTACGCACTCTCAATCTTTCATATTTTATTCAAAGAGACAACCTTGAATTATTGGGGTTATTTTTTTTTGATATGGTTTAAATATAGTTTAATGATGATTAATGTGATTTCATATGTTTTAATATTGTTTAGTAGGACATCCTACTGGTTTACCGCAGCCATTAGTCCTCCCCAAAGCAAGGCTTATTGGTCCCCTGGCGATGCCCGGAGAGTCGTGGTATCCGCCTTGGATCGGTGCGTGGCTGCTGGGGGTCCGATGGTTTTGGATGGTTTTAAGGGATGACATGAGGAGTAAAAACCATGGTAAACCTACAAAAAACGATGGAAAATCACCATTTTTAATGGGTAAATCATGGTAAATCCACTATTTCTATGGCCATTTTCAATAGCTATGTTAAATTACTAGAGGGTAAAAACCATCAAACATAGAGCTTTGGCCAGCAAAACTGGAGGTCACCAACAAATTTCCATGGGAATTTCGATCGGAATTTCATCATGAAAGATTGGGCTTTAATATGGTGTTCAACGCCATCCGAACTGAGGCTATATACTATTATAGACTATTTTTTCGCTATTAGTATAGCCTATATATCACATTAAATACCTCCAATCAGGGACTTCATGAGTAGATCGAAGACTTGAGCAGGAAATGAGGGATTTACCAACAAGACATGGGAAAATGATATGGGACGACAGTGCCCGCAGTGCCAAAAAAAGGGGATATGCCCCAGGTCCAACAGGTCAAGATCCGGTTGCAGGTTGGTCCCCCACATTTTGCTAAGTCTTAACCGTCATTTAGCTGGTTAAATCCATGTGAAATCCCCATGAATTACTGATGAAGTCGCATAATTTTATGGTCCTTTTCTGGTTGTCCACATCACCAGGGATTTTTTGGCCTTAGGTGAGTCAGCAACCGCAACCGGCGCAACCGGTGCTACGCAGATCCCTTGGCAGTTCAGGCTCCAGACTCCACCATTTCCGGTCTCTTTGTTGACGACGTGAACATGTTAAGATTTTGTATGGTATGTCCGGTATGTTAACCACATTTTACCACTGATGAGGGAATTGGAACCTTGCTATGGGTATGAAATGGTTGGAGATGGTCCGTTTAGAGTTGCAGAGGTTATGAAAGAAATGACGCGCATTCAAGTGGTATTCGCATAGCGAAGTAGTGTATCCTGTATAATTGTCACCTTAATTTATCCTAAATTCCATCCCAGACTTTAGTCATTTCTGGATCCATCCCATTCCCGACTTGCCCAATGTTGCCCATTTCCAAGCCGGAGCCATCTGCTGCCATAGAGGTATCAAGGTTAAAAAGCGCCGCCTCTCTTGAGCCCCAAAATTTCACCTCTCCATCCAGCCCAGTTTCTAGTGCTGTTGAAGCACCCTTCCTCTCATTTAGATTGATTTAATTGAACATTTTCATAGGAACCCCTTCCCTGTGACCCTTCAACATGGGGGTTTCCTGACATTTCAATTAAGTAACAATTTTCTCATGGTGGTTTATAGTATGTAATATTTCTCAGCTAATATCAACATATGCCAGTGAACAACATCTTGAACAGGCCGAGTTGTGTTCTGACCTCTACACCTCTAGGTGCCCTTCAAAGCTCATCCTCTGCGTCCGCCACACCGGTGCTGAGTCTTGGAGGGGCCAGGGTAGGGCCTGCGGTTTTAGGGAGGAACACTGAGACAGGAATGGACGTCTTCAAGGATGACTTTGTGACATTCTTGGTTGAACATCATGTTGAACTTTCCTTTTCAACATGTTCTTCCTGTAATCTGGATGATATGCTGAGAAAATACTGTTCCAACTCCACATTTCCATTTTTCTGGGCTGATTGTGTTGAGCGATAGGGAACTTGATTGGTTTCTTTCAAGTGTCTGTGATCGCTTGCTTGATGGCCCCCTCAAAATACAACTATATATCTTTGAAAGTTTTGCCTGTTCCAGGCTGCTGGTTGGACAATTTTCTGGTTCCGTCCCATTTGAAATACCCTCTGGTCATTTCACAGTTTGCCATGGAAAATCACCATTTTATAGGTAAATCATAATTTTATTGTCTATAAATGTGTCATTTTGGCTATGTTGAATAACCAGAGGGTATATACTTGCATTTTTCGATGACCAGCGCTTCATTGGATCAAATATCTGAAGATTGCTCAGATTCTGCTCATGATTCATTCGCTTTTCGTTTTTTTTTCCCCCGCAACATGTTATATAGATACATAGCAGTTGTAATGGATACAGGAATTACCGGGTAGCTTCAAGATCTGAATCTGTGGAGTTCAACGTGGAATTTTCCCAATGCCCCTGAAGTTTAGTTCATACAGATACAAAGTCTGTGTCAACACTGTTTTTTTTCTCCCCGAATTGGCTATTTAATGGGAGGTTGACATCATACCCAAACTTGACCAGCCAACTTTCTTTTCGTCCATGGTATCCCCACATAAAAACCTGCAGGGTAAACGTCAATCCATAGATGTGGAAAAGCCATGAGGAAACAGGAAAATCGTCTACAAATGGTTGATTCTCCAGATCTATGTTGGTTTATCCTAGGGTAGATTAACCATACGCATTGTTTCACCATGTTTCACCAAAGCCAGACGTTGAGTGCTCCGCGTTCAGGTCGCAGCTTCCATAGAGATGGAAAAGGACCAGAGCCCATGAAATCGTTGCTGGAACCATCCCTTTCGGGCAGGATTTCACAACCATCCATTGTATTTCCATGTGTCCTGAGATTTGTTTCAGGCTATTGAAGATTTGATCTATATCTACATACGTATCTATATATATATATGTATATATACATATATATATATATATATATGACTTTTGGGCATTATTTTCGAGAACTATTGCATGTATCTTGATCATATTCAGGGCATCATCTGCAAATGATGTTTGGTGTATATATAAATATACGGTAACTATAGTGGCTTTTTGGGGAAACATTTTTTTGATGACAACTCATGACAAATCAGGGACAGTTTCCGATCGATCCATGCTTTTGGGAAACCTCTGTGAAACCTTAAATCTTTAGGAAAGACCCAACATGAAAAGGCTTCAATGAGGTTTGGAGGGGAAAAAACATCACCAAAGAAAATCTACAATTTGCCCCCCAGGTTACAAGTTGATTTATAACCCGGTCTAACTATACGCACAGACCCCGTGGTTTGCCCGTACTGCAACCTTGAGGATGCCCAGTAGTCGAGCATGATAAGACAGATCGCAGAAAATACTGTGTATACGCAGTGTTTTCCGGATTAGGATTCAGACTTTTTAGGGTTTCAGGCTTTTAGGGTTTAGGGTTCGCCGTCTGGGAAATCCCAAAACACTGGCGCTAGGAACTGTCCCGGCGCTTAGACCTCTGTCAAGAGGAGTTGGTGAGGCGACCGGGGACGCAGTGTGTTGATTTGGAGAATTTGGTCGGGACTTTGGTCAGGAATTATGATGGTTTCATGGGGGTTAAATGGTTTTTTAAGTATCAAAGATATGGGGATGGATCAATACCTATTAATACCATTTTTAGTGGGATGAACATCCATTCACCAGCTGTTTTGATGTTCACCAGGGGTACAAGGTTTTGACACACTGCCAAATGGTTTCAAGTATCAAAGATATAGGGATGTATAACAATTCATTGATAGATGATGTTTTTTCTTACCAGTCGGTAAACTCGGTTTCATAACCATACTTTTTTTTTGCCAGTTCTACATGCTATATCCTCGTGACATTTAATAGCCTCTTGTTAAGTAGAACTGAACCCCCAAGTCGTGTGTCAAATGCCAAGGATGGTTTCAATACCGCTCGTGATTGCCACCCTTTGGTATCTGGTATGATGCTGCCGATGGACATTTCCAACATGTTCCGTTTTGAGAGACAAGTATATCTCTTACTGTCTGTATATATATATAAAGTACTTACACACATCTGCCGAATTATGTATATAGATGTATATAGTCATATACTTGTACATTTACATTTTGCACCTATATTCATACACCCGGTTGTTTTCCCAACAATGTTTGCATTTGGATATGTGATATTTGTATACGAATAAAAAAGGGGTATCTACCCCCAAATCATCCAAGTCATGGATGACCATTTTAGTATTGAAATCCATGGTGAGTCGGGAATCACCCCATTTGAGGAAACCCCCAGTCATACACCCTCCAAGAGAAGATATCACTGCAGGGAACGATCGAGATCTGAAGAGCTGGCGGCAGAGCTGCATGAGGCGCCGGTAAGTTAGCGATTTTGACAATGGGCATCGAGTAGGGATATACTGTAACCCGTAGAACTATGGTTACATATCCAACTACAACCACTGTGACAAACCTCAGTGAAAATTTAAAAACTGTGGTTATTTCCATGACTACAACCATTGTGATAAGCTCAATGGAAGTTGGAGGTGCACGCCTCATTGACAGGCTCGGCAGTCCAAAGATTCTGAGGCCCAATGTTGTGGAGGATTTTGGCTGAAGTCCATGGATGGCACATTTCAAGCCCTGCTTTACTACAGGTGACACATGTTGCCTTGGTTGTTGAATATATAGTTCCATTTTTGACAATAAAGAGGAGATATGATATGATATGGATATGGATATGGATATGTATATGTATATGTATATGTATATGTATATGTATATGTATATGTATATGTATATGTATATGTATATGTATGCATGCATGCAGCATGCACATACAAAATATACTCTACCCTCCATCCAACCAATGTAGATTTAGTATATTCTAATATAGACTGTCAAATAAGGGTTGGACACTTAGTTTACTCTTTGGATGGGCGGCTTTGAGGGTCGGTGTTTGTTGGGTGGACAGTATACATATATATATAAGTATGTATGTATGTATATATATATATGTATATATATATATAATTATGTATATATATATAATATGTCCAAGTAGTACGTACATAAACCTATCCGTCAGTTTTTTATGATCCCATTCATTTTCCGTGCTTTAATCCACTGTTATTTTCGTAGTGTAGCTCCATCCAAATCCTTTTGTTTAAAACCTCATTTTGCCTACTGACTTATACATTGGGGCCTATCCCCGTGGGTAGCTATATCCACATTTTCATGTCCCTCGATTATATCTAATTCATGGGTCTTTTGACCATGTGTTTTTGATGGTTAAATCACCATACAATGGCTGGGTTAACCCCTATTTTTTGTGCTTAAGTCATCATTTTTGATGGTTGAATCAATGGATTGTTTTAAGGGAACATCTTAACCGGAAACCGTTGATTTTCCCAATAAATATGGGGCTTAAACCAGTAATTTTTCCCGTGAAAACCAATCCATTGATTGAAAGTGAAATTTCATTTTTTGCTGAAAAAACCCCTCTGGTAATTTAACATAGAGAACCGGAACACCACCATGATCTTCTATGATCATTTTCCTAGGGAAACCACGGGAGTTTTCCACATCTTTTTACTCGTTTGGGTTTACCCTCTGGTAATTTAACATAGCTATGGAAAGATCCACCATTTTTAATGGGTAAATCCACTATTTCTATGACCATTTTCAATAGCTATGTTAAATTACCCTAGGGTTTATTCCCATAAGCGGTGGTTTAATCTCTACATCACCAAGCAGCGAAAATTTCTGTTTGGGACCTTGAAACAGGTCGAGCATTTGCGACAGCAGCTGGCAATCAGAGAGCGGGAATTGGTGGCCGTGCGGCGGTCATGTTTGGATGCGGAATTGGAGTCACTGGGTGAAGCATTTGTGATGGGATGAAACTCCATAGATGAAATGAAAGATCAACTGCATAGATGGATTAAATGGGATTAAACTCCATTTTATGGGATGAAACTCCATCACAAATGGCGGATTTCAGAAATGAAAGATGGATTCAATGAAGCAATTCAAAAATTGAAGGGACCATCAACAGGAAACCATGTATTTTTCCACCTACAGTAGATTTCCTTCTAAACCCATTCCATGGCATTGGGATATTCCCGGAATTTCATGGGTAAAGAGTGTGGGAACCCCAATCAACAGTAAACTATGGGGGAAAAAAATGCCAGTTGGAGTCATTGGGGGCTTCTTGTAATTGTTAAAGACTTGGGGTTTTCTGTCGGGTGTACCGTACAGTAAACCACTGAACAACGGCTCAACAACATCTTTCTGGTCCATTTGAAGTAGATCTTCTCTACCACCAGCTATAGGCCTGTAATTATGATTATTGTTCTACTATTTTCATTCATTATTGTTATTTGATTATAAATTGTTGTTACTTGACTTTTATTTTTGTTAGCCAATTACTACTATTGCTATTGTTATTGTATAATATCGTATATTACTATAAGTATAATATCATAATGATTCTCCAATTCATTTGCTTTATTATCACTACTATTACTATTGGTATTATATCTGTCTGTATTTGCACTGATGCTTTATGGGGAATCATCCCCATAGCGGGCCGTATGATGACAGCTATCTGTATCTATATGTATCTATATCTATGTATATATATATATATATATCAATCTATATCATCTATATCATGAATACACACATATATTCATATTATAAATATAGTACACATATATATATATATATCTACATACATGAAAATATACATCTCTATATTGACCGTAGAACCAACTGCCAGGCCGCCTCTGCGCGGCACCGCTGCGCGGCGCGGAGCGAGGCGCTGGCGACGTCCTTGCGGAGCAAGCTGACGGAGTTGGAGGCGTTTCCCTCGCTCGCTGCGTTTCGCGTGGCGGAGCGTGGCGGCGGGGGCTGGGAAAAACCTGGAAAAATGGTATCTTTACAATAATCGACTTATGGCATTTCATGGGATTTCGTAGGTTTTAATTGGATTTCGTCGTATCTTTTTTTGTTTTAATGGGATTTTAGGAAGACTATGTTTTTTCGTTAAGAGGATTTGAGGAATTAAATTCATGGAATTTCATAGTATTTCATAGAGATCAAATTCAAATGGGATAGAACCAATGGACCAACATATAAATCTATCTATCTACCTGTCTATGCGGGTATGCACAAGATTTGGCTGTGTGGCCTCCATGGATCAGGTGACCGACTCAAAATGACGCAATTTTTTTGGCTGACTGTCCCCCTGGCAAAACATAGCAATGGAACATCCCAATTTTCGATGGCAGAACTTCTATTGTCAGCTTAGATTGCCAGACGGTAAAGAGTAGTGGAGCACAAAATGTGGCCTTTCAGCACGCTAATTCTGACTCCGGATGACTTGCAAACCTGCTGTGTTGCCACCGATGCGTGCTCAACGACTGGCTCAAATAGCAATACCACTGCATGTTAGCCGGTAGTCAGACATGTAGGCACGGGGTATACACATGTATGTATATTATGTATATATACAATATAATCTATAAGACACATACTTACAGTGTATACATCCATACGCTCATATACACGCATCATATCAATACATATACATATATGAATACATAATATAACTGTACATATACATCTATACACACACATATATATATATTGTATATAGACATACATATACATATGTATGTCTATACACATACATTCACCGGGCATAGAACCAAGCTAAAGTACCACTAGCTGTTCCATGTAGTCTAGAAGACTCACAGCAACCTGGATTCACCTGGCGTTTGCGGAGCCAAATTCTTGAACATTTTCGGATCACGGAAACTCCAATAGCACCGGTTGCAGTCTGCTGAGTTCCGAATGTACCGGTTTCAAGTTTCATGTGACACCCAATGGGGTGAGGCCGGACATGTCTGTGAGTTTCTGCAGAGATGGCTGGTGGCCAAAAAGTTGAGAACAAGCCGTAACAAACCCAGAGATTTGTGATACTTTGTGATCAACTATTATATCACATTCTCTATCCCTATTATATATATATGTATATATATATACATATCAGCCCACAGATTTGTGATATTTTGTGATCATGTTCTTTGTGTCCACCATGGGATCAACATTTTTTTTTTCGGTAGGAGGTGTGCATCGTGGGCAACAGCAATTGCCTGGGATCCTGGAATGTGCGCCAGGCGCGAAGCGATCTCTGCGAAATATCTGGATTTTATATGATATTTTAAAGGCGTTGTATGGATTGTTAAGGGGATTTGATATGGGATTCTAATGGATTCTAGGGATTTAGGATTGTTAAGGGGATTTGATATGGGATTCTAATGGATTCTAGGGATTTAGTGAGCCATTAAATCTCTGTCGTCAAGCCCAGCCCATTTCCATATGATCATATGGAGGTTTCCTAAAATAGGGGTACCCCCAAATCATCCCATTTATAGATGGATTTTCCATGACATAAACCATCCAGCTATGGGGGTACCCATGACTTAGGACCCCCCCGATTTTGGTTTTGGTTTTGATCCATCCAGTAGGGGTTAACCAATGACGAATTTTGCATCACCTTTGGCATTCACCTTTGGCGTCCACTTGGGCTCTGCCTGTCGTGGTGTTTCAGTTGATTCATGTCCATTGTATCGTCAAAAAACACACAAATCTCCAAAATTATCCAAACATCTCCATCAGTTGGAAGCCTTTTGGCAAATTTGGTTGGAACAACTGGGGCTGTCTGAAAACTGAGGGGAACGTCGGAACGTCCCCAACTTTGATGGGTTGAGCATCAGTTTCCCTATGGGTTGAGTGGCCAACTGGCCAACCATTGGGCATCCCTGGTGCGTCAGGCAGTAGTGCTGAAGCCGTTGAATTATCCCCTGTGGAAGAGCGATGAAATTGACATCTCCGATGTGGGCCCTCCAGAGGAGGCTGATGGTTGGGATATGTCGGGTTTTTCTCATGTCATGGAGATATAAAACATACTGAAAGAATCTGAAATATATTGAAATACAAAGTATGCATAGACCGTCTCAAAGCTGTTGTTCCATTTTGTGTTGTATCATGTATACACCAATTCAGTTTTTGCCAGCGGAATGCCGCAGCTCACACTCCGGCAAGTCGCAGGCATCCTCGAGTTCAAAGAGACTGGAGTACAAATATGTCATTCGGGGCCCTCATGGTGTCAAGCCTCCCACCCGCACTGGTTGGACTGTGTCAGGAACAAGCCCAGAAATTTGGGCGAATCTTTGGGCAGTTTGGAGCCCCTTTTTGGGGTTTCTCAGGGCCATTTGGGGCAGTGAAATCCGAAACACGCATGGTTTGTGCTGCTTTCCAGTGGACATTTCCGCAGTAGATTCCTATCACGGCCACTGGGAGCAGCCGAGGTGGGAGCATGGCAACAATCGCTGGGCTCCTGTTGACATTGGCACGAGGCCCGGTGGATGATCTGCATGGAAATCTGGCACCGATGGAAATCTGTCAGAGATTTTTAACCGCCAGGCTCACCGTCCACGATGGTTGCTTTGGATGCATCCAGTCATACCCCTTCTCTTTCCAGGACAGTTGGTTTCGAACATCTGCAGACTACCTCGTATGAAAGTATTGAATATCCTAGATTTGCTTCGAAAAAACGTGGGTTTTCTCGTGTTTTCTGTAGATCTTCCAGTCACAAAACCCGTCCAATGTGCCACAGGAGGGGCCCGAGATTCTGGAGCGCAGTCAGACCGCAGCAGCAGAAGGGCAGCCCCGCGGCTGGTGCATTGCAGTGGTTGGTTCTTCTGTAGCCGAAGGCGGGCGGACCCCCCTGTGAGTCTTGTGAAAATCTGGGGAAACCACGGGAAAACCAGAACATCCCATGGTTATTCCACGGTTTGGAAAGCAACTTCCGCACTAAAATTGCGAATCGAGAGCAAACCCACGAGTTTTTTTTAGAAAGAAACGCCCTGCAGAAACCATAGTTCAGTAGTGTTTAGTAGGGGATTGGAAATATATTGGGGACATTTTGGGACATAGTAGGGGTGCTTGGTATTAGGGGGCTTATATACATTAATCTGTCAATAAACGATTGTTGATTATATATATAATATGTATATATATATATATATTATCATATTCCCACTATATCAATCTCTACACCTACATCATGGTAAGAATCACCAACCAACCATCATGAGCAACCATTTATCAATTCTGTCCCCATAGTTGGTTGAATGCCCCCAATGATGGCTAAATCACCATTAAATCACCATTAAATACCCAGCAAATACCCATTAAATACCCATCAAATACTCATTAAAATTCAATGAGTATTTAATGGGTATTTAATGGTTTTAAATACTCATTAAATCTCCATATATCCATAGCGACACACTCTGGGTTTGTCACTGAATACGGCAAGGATACAACACCTGGCGGAAACGCGGCTGGGCTTGGCTCCTTGGAGAGGCGCCTTGTGACGTAGTGTGCCGGCTTGCCGGCCGTTGGTGCGCTTGGATTTCATGGAGATTCACCAAGCAGAGCAGGAATAACGATACATTGAATATTGAGGTATTTCAAGACATGAAAAGAATTCAAAAGATGATAAAAAATGCGAATTGAGAATGACACATCAATCAATGGGTTGAAGTTTTGTCAGGAAAAAATACAGTGGACAGTGGACAATTTGTTTTTTTTGTTCTGAAAAACACAGGTATATTTCTGGATATTTTTGGGAAGGATTGTTTTCCATCCTCCAGCATGAACGGCCGATGGGATGTGGTGGGAGAGACGTTTTGGAACCTTTCAGTGTTTTCCCAACTCCGACCCGGAAAACTGCCCCCCTGGCCATCTTTCAAGCTTGGTAGAGCTCGCCGCCGTCGCATTATCGCCATGACCCAACAGTACCACGAGCACCTGTTGGAAGCTGGTGAGAAACCCAGCAGCAGCGACAGCTGGCCATGGCGGTGGATTCTGCGGGCCTTGGCATTCCTGGTGGCGCTAGCTTTGGCCCTGGGATTCCTGAATGATGGGAAAGCTGCCCCAGGACCATTGAAGTATCTCTACATCTCCTTTCATGGGGATGGCAGTGCCACCACTCCCTTGCCTCAGTACGGCGTGAACCAGATCTTTCGCTTTGACCTCGAAAATCTGGGGGATCCTGCCCAGCCGGTGCTGGGAAAGGGGTCGCCGACCCCACCAAGGATGCTGCGTGACATGCAGATACTGAAGGATGGGACTCTGTTCGTTGCCCAAGGCTTGAAGTTTGACAGTTGCATCTTGCAGTATGGTCCTTGCGACCAAGATGGGGTGAGGCAGGGGGTTACTAAAGTAATCTTTTGTTTTTCTGGATGTTGGGGCAACTGGCAACTGGTCCTGATGTTCACCAATTGGTCGATTTGAAGATAAGATTCCTCCTGGTTTACCCTCTGGTAATTTAACATAACTATAGAAAATCACCATTTTTAATGGGACAATTCACTATAAATGGCCATTTTCAATAGCTATGTTAGTTTACCAGAGGGTAGTGGTCCCCAATGTCTTGACCTGTCAGGCAGTTTCAGAGGGAGTACAGGAGCCCGATTCTGGTGCATCCCTATGCCCTGACCTTGCTAGGTGAGGCATTAACAGCTGCAAAAGTCGTTTTTTTCTTGCGGATCTTGGGCTCCAAACTTATGGTTAGGGCTCACAATTGGGTGGTTCCATAAATGGGGTACCCCTAAATGGATGCTTTATAATGGAAAATCCTATTAAAATGGATGATTTAAGGATACCTCCATTTATAGAAACCTCCAATTATTCAAAATGATCATTGAAGTATCTTGAAGCTGCATGCTTTTTTTTTTTCAAGCATGGCGAAGTTTCTGCTTGTCTAAAACTCTTTTAGACACCATTTGGCTGGTGAAAAAATCACCCCAACATGACTTGGGTCAGGCGACACACTCTTCGCCTCCACACAAGACTCCGGCACAGTGGTTGGCTTCAATCTTACTGCTACTTGGCTGTAAAAAACAAAACACGTGAAGGTGTCGCTTAATTTTATGGGCAAAACTGCAACGCCGGTGATTTCAAGATCTGAACACATTGCGTTTTCTCTGCGTTCTCGCCCTGGTTTCCTGCATGATCCCAATTGCCATTTTGGATCCGTTGAAACTACCAACCAGCTTGGTGTCGCTGTTGAAGAACGGGGATTGGAGGAGGCAGTTGTAAAATTTAAGCAATGCTTGATTGACATCAAAATCCTATTCTGATGGGATCTTCATGCGATCAAAGTGAGAATGTTATGATCGGTTATTTAGGTTTGTGTAAAAATAGTATGTCCCTAAAATCCTACGGTTTGAACGATAAACACTGATTTAAATCATCGTCTTAAATATTAGAGCGACATAACATGGTCACACATATATATATATATATAAAATTATATGTATACACATATAGATACACGTATTGTGCATATGCAGATACGTATCTGTGTATATATATATAAAAGTGTATGTGTACACACACACATACACAGACACACACACACAGACACACACACACACATCTGAATATATATATACATATATATATACATATATATATATATACATATACATATATATATACGTATATATATATACATATATATATACATATATACATGTATAGTGGATGTCACTTCTCCATTTTCAGACACACCTATTCAGCACCCAGATTTTCGCATGGGAACTGACTGTCCACTGGCACAGTCAGTTCATGTGAACATCGCAACTGGCCAAGGACTGGCCAAGGGCCCAAACATGATGAATCTGGTTCCAGGTCCAAAGAAACATGATCTAGCAATATCAATCAGAGGTAATATGAAAATCTCTCTCTATTAAATATCATACATTATAAGTCCATTATGATTTTATGATCTATGATTGATACCTCTTATAAGCCCATTATAAGCCCATTATGAGCCCATTATGAGCCCATTATGATTGAGATGATCCCAATGGACCAGCGGCGACCAGGAATCCCATGACCTACTTTCATCGGGTGATCGCATCAACTTCAACCTGCAAGGGGTCAGGGGCTTATTTCCGTTGTGGTTTTTGGGAACATGATGTGGAAAATCGGTGAATTGCACCAAGAACCAGCCGCATTTCCATGGGGAAGACGACTCACCGTGGGATGGAATGGGAGAGAATTTCCATGTGGACATCCACAGTTTGTGCAGTTTGTGCCGCGTATGAGCATTCTGTTCAGTGGAGATTCAAGCATTGCTTGAATGAAATGCTAATGATAGATGCCGACAGTGGATGCTGGTGTCACCTAGATTGGCAGGGAAATTTACAGAAACCAGAGGTGTTACAGTATATAACTACCATATGTTACAGCAGTTTTTTGGAATCCGTTCTCCGTGTTATCCCCACAACATTTCTGGGATGTGGAAGACATGCCATTCATTCAGCAACACTGAGGACTTTCGGTACAGGCCAGGGATCACCTATCGGGGCATCGCCAGCTACAAGAGATGCCTCTACCTGTCTGTCACAGAGATGGATGTGGTGCCTTGTACGGATACAAAGTGCCTGCGTTGATGGTGGTAAACCCGAAAAACAGCTCAAAACCCTGTGAATTTGGGACAATTTGGGATCTTTGATTGCTGGGTTTACCACCTTTGTGCCCCTCACATATCATGTGCCATCGCCATTGACTTCCCAGATCAGTTGACGCGGTTGCTCCTCCTGGAGGCAGCGACATTTTTTAAATAATGAGATCACTGAGACGTCACCATGAAGTATGGTTAGCAGGGGGAATGGTCCCTGAATGGCCAGTTTCTGAGTTATCACAATTTATACAGCACAAAGATGTATGGATATGATTGAATATGCTTCACTTAAACGTACACTAGAGTTCAGGCATCTCCGGGATGTGAATTTGCAGTAAACTTTGAACTAATGTGAACAAAAACAATCATAACAATCCATATGTACAGTCTCCAAATCCAGGGACATTTGGAATTGGTCTGTGGCCAGACAACACACAAAATCCAGGTTTTAGAGTGCATCACCAGTTTCAAACATATCCGCCCCCAAAATTCTGATGCTTCCATACAAACAAGGTGTGCCATGGTCAAAATTTGGAGTTTTGGACATTATAGGATCATTATAGACCCACATGGCGCGATGCTTATCAATAGGGATTCAGATAGTCACTTATAAGATTTACTGGTTGGTGGTTTGGAACATGAATTTTATGACTTTCCATTCAGTTGGGAATTTCATCATCCCAACTGACTTTCACTCCATCATTTTTCAGAGGGGTGGCGAAAAACCACCAAGCAGTATGATCATATATCCCATCATATAACCATATATACCCACTATTATTGGTATTATAACCAGTATTATTATATAATCCATATTTAGATATCCCAATTAATATACCTAGGGATTCACCATTCTTCACCATTCATGAACCATTTTCCATGCTGGGATGGATGCGCATTTTTCCATGGCGGAGGTGGCGGTGATCTGCGACTTTGACCGAGTCTCCCGACGGATTCCCGTGCGGCATCCCATCGGTCTCATGGTGGATGAAGAGAAGAAGGAGCTTTACATCGCGTCTCCGGCGAAAGACAAGGAGGGGTTGATGGGTTTGGGGTTACCAGCTTTTGATGCTGGTTGGTGGTTTGGAACATGAGTTTTATTTTTCATAATATATATATATGTATGTATGTATATATATATATATATGTATGTATATATATATATGTATGTATATATATATGTATGTATATATATATTGATATTGTGAATAATACTCCATATAGAGGGGTAGGTATACCACCAACCAGGATGGGTTTTCATGGGCCGTGGGAAACTGAGAACTTGGAGACCAGGACGAGCAAGGAGAAGTCTTGGTGGTCGACTTGTCAAACGATAAGGTGTTGCGAAGGCTGCGACATGACACTTGGCGCTGTTGGTTGATGGTTGGCACAACCGGGTTGTACAAAGTGTTTTTTCCGTAAATGCCAAGCAAAAAAATGAATAGAGCACACAAGAAATCTGCATATTTTGCAGAAAACAATCGCTTCGTTGAACATTGCTCTACACTCCTGCTACAAGAAATGCAGCACTTTTTGAAAGGAATCCTTTGATTTGAATGACAAGTGCTGCTATACATGAACAGCAAACTTCTTTACACAAAGAAATTCTATGTTTTGAATAGGGAGCAATGGTGCGTGTCGTGTGAAAAAAAAAACTGTCTATTTTGCAGCAAAACTGTTACTACTGGATGTTTTGAAGGAACAGTGTTGCTTTGAGGAAATGCAGTAATGACTCTTCTAAGAGACTACACTTTTTGACAAGATCTTTTTGAATCACAACTGTTGATAGAAATGAACAGTGAATCGCTTCACACAAAGGAACGGCACACTTCGTGAAAGGAATATTGCCCATTTTGCAACAGCATTGTGACTTTGAGGAAAGGTTGTACTTTTTGAAGCAACATATTTCTCTTCGAGCAGAATTCTGCATCTAGGAAGAATGCATGGCATATTTTGCAGGAAGATAGCTCGCAGTGTCCGCAAGGAAAACGGGCACTTTTTCCAGGAACGTTGCATGTTGAAAAGAGTACTGCGTTTTTGACATTGTCAAAACATGGTAACATATTTTACATTTTGAAAGGAACATTGCTTTTCGGACACAAACTCATGCTTGCTACATATTTTCCAAAGGCAAAACTTTAGCTTGGGTGGTTTTGGAAAGAAGAGTGCACTTCTTCAAAATATTTTTGTTTTTTTTGAACAGATCTTCCTTCTTTCAAGGGAGAATGCATCTTGGGAAGGCATGGTGCGAAAGTGCAAGAAAACTGATCTTTGGTACCGTACTCTTTGGTAAAGTAAGACAAGCACGATATTGTTCGAAAGAATGCTACACTGCTTTCTTGCGTCTGAGGAATGATCTATTGTTGGAAGAAGGATTGCACTTCAAAAGCAAATCAACATCTTTTAAAGAATAGCGGCCCTGCTTTTCTGAGGGAGTCTTGTACCTTCTTACAGCTACTCAAAGTGAGTTAGATACTGGACATACTGCTTCTCCAAAGAACCTTTCTTGAAAGGAATTATATAACACCAAGAATGCCAAAAGCAGACTTCAAGAGTTCCAAGTTTGAAGAGCAGGGAAGAAACAAAGCAAACAACCAAGCCCACAAGTCAATGGGGTCCACTTTTTTGCACAGCAATTGCTGCGCACTCCCACGGTCCCAACTGTTCTGCGTTTGCAAAACATCTCCCGAAGTTTGGAAGGGTTTTTCCAATATTTTCCATCCATTACCAAGGAAGGCATGGAGCATCCAACGAACATGGTGTTGCACAAGGACAAAGTGATTGTGGCCTCCCAGACTCAAAAGTCTATCTTGGAATCTCGGAGTGATGGCTTGTGGATCAAAATTCGGCCCAAATTGGATGGTGGAATACCAAACAGGGCCAATCTTTGCAGGTGTGAAAGTGTCAACTTTTGAGCCATGCCAGACCACCAATTTTTAGATTTTTGACGGTGCTGCTCAGCCCTCACGGGGGAGAATGAAATACGTAGTAGACGCAAGAGCTGTTTACCTTTCAGACTTGTGCATGCATATTTATGCAGCTGACAAGATATGCATATTGTACATACGTACGTACATACATATATAATATAATATAATATAACATAATATAATATAATATAATACAATAACATATAATACGTTTCGGTATATATATATATATTTATATGATATGCACACAAGTCTATGTCTCAAACGAAGCCTGCTCCTGCTCGTTGTTGTTGGCATCAACAACCTTAGCGCCTCTTAGGAATTCGATCGCAGCGGAGAATTTTCGAAGGTTTTGATTCAGAACCTTCCCGATGCTCCAGAGCAACATGGCTGTCTGCCAGCTCCTGGTTGGGTGTTTCAAATCAACAGGTTGGGGAGCACTAGAAATAGTGATTAACCACTATTAACCACTATTAACCACTATTAATAACTATTAACCACTATTAATAACTAACTATTAATCACTAAGTCTGAAATATCGATGTCTTTTCGTTCCGTGAAAAAATCTCTTCAGAGACAAGGGAATCTCCCCTTCTGTGGCCTATGCATCTAGCTGCCATGAATGCTGTCACTGCGCAACACGGGCTTGGTGACTTAGTGGTCCTCTGCCAGGAATCAACACACGAGGACTGGTTAAACAATGTGGGATTGCCTGTTGATGGGGGATAGCCGGATAGCTGTCAAATAATTGATCAATTTTACACTTTCGAAAGGGGATGGCTATAGCACCTGCAGTAAAGAACATCTATGGCGCCACCGCCGGCTGCGGCTGCCGTAGAGTTTTGCCGACTCCCCCACTGAGGAACATCATGCTGTCTCCGTGCTGAATTTTGACCTGTTGGGCGGGCTGGACAGGGCTCCAATGCTCCAACACAATGAGTATGGGTCAACATCGTCAACTGTCAACATTCAGGGCTTTGGAACTTTGGGACCCCAAGAAGTTGTATTTGTGAAATGTATTCATACATCAACTCTTGCACTGATGACTTGATCCAACTCCATTTCGAATGAATTTTGGTCAATGTGACGTGTTTTTGGCATCTTTGATCCATACCCATATACAATGGGCGTGCTGCTCGGATAGCACAGGAGGCAAGGAAACCTTGCAACTTGAGCAAATTGTGAGGCTTCCAGGGGAGTCTGCAAATGCAAACTCCCTGTCAATCTAGTTTTGGGGTTGCCATCCGGGAAGCTCTACAACGTATCAACGTATCAAGTTTTGGTCCTTTCATGATTTATCAGTGAAAGTGGCGAAAGCGTGGGTCGTCCAAAATGGGTTACCCCCAAATCCAAACTTTGTCATGATTTTAAGATATTTTGAGTGTCAGTTTGGGATAATTTGGAGATTTTGGACGAAGCCATATTCTTTGGCAGCCTGAATCAGTGATGGTGTTTGTTGAACTATGTCCCGGAAGCGCAGACAAAAACCACAAAAACCTTTGCTTAAGGGGTGTCGGGTGCAACGTTCTGACGGCTCCAGAACCATGGTTTTGTGCCATGGAGATAATGGCAGAGGAGGATTTGACCGCTGGCCTGATTTGAATTTTGAACGGCGGCCACAGCTCTTCAAACGGGGCTGAGAGCGCTGAGAGCTCTCAATCGAGAGAATCCCAGCGTCCAAGCCTGCCCAGCTCCAGACCTTTAGACTAGAGCCACACAGCAAAGAAGAAAACTGATGATCCAGCTGATGTTTTTTCGATGTGCCCAGCTGATTCTTCTGGAGGGACCTGTCTTCATGCCTGAAACAGTCAGAAGGCAAATGCTTCGTGCGAGCCATTGCATCCAATGAAGGAAATAAAGGGTGTTCCACTAGAAAGCTGAATACCTCCACCAGCAAGTGATGGAATTACCATGAATACCAACCACTATAGTAACACACCAAAAGATAGACTAGTAAAATCTGAATCATCTGAATCTAAGATAGATAAGATAGTGATAAATTGAAGCCTTTCAATCTTTTTTGGTGGGGTTTCCTTGATTTTTGACATGCAGGCACTGCACCAAACCTACGGCCATCGGGTGTGGGATCTCAGCGAGCCACAGAAAACTGCTAAAAATAAGAGGATCAACATGGGACAACCAACGTTTTAAATAGATATTGGTTGGTGGTTTGGAACATTTGGATTATTCACCCCGCTTCGCGTGGGGTGGCCGCCCACACCGCAGGTTTATTTCGGTCCGTGAGAGGGGCTAAGGGTGGTTTTCCCCCGTGGGGGCTCCCCAAGCTAAGAATTTTCACTTTCCC
>Ga0126342_10006884_pt1 | contig 20236 bp, 18 predicted proteins | sample Cyp1metagenome_FD_92528 | JGI IMG/M metagenome (GOLD analysis project Ga0126342, IMG submission 92528) | Coral microbial communities from Lord Howe Island, Old Settlement Bay, Australia - Cyphastrea 1 metagenome | ecosystem: Host-associated > Invertebrates > Cnidaria > Coral ...
GTGGGGCCCCCAAGATAGCTAAGTTGGTTTATAAGTGGCTTAACAATGGTTTATGGTAGATATAACTATAGTTAATGGGGATTATAATGGTTTATAAACCAACTTATAACTGGGGGGGCCCATTCTGTAGTAGCTGGTGTGTTTTTGGCGAACCCAAGTTTGGACAAGCACCATAAACGGAAGCATCAATCAATCCATATGATGGCCTTGTATCTTGTCATCTGGGGATGTTAGGCATTTCATTCTTGCACTCGAACTTGGCCAAAATCCTGGATGATTGTGAAATGTTCCTCTCCAGGCCATAGAAACCCCTCATTCATAGCGGTTCCCCGAAAAAATCGCCGGCGAAAAAAAAACGACCCTCCCAACTATCCTCCGGCGAACTCGCAGGTGCCCTACAAAGATCCCAAGTCGCTTGGGCCGAAAGCGGGACGACACGCGTGCCGTTCGTTCCCCAACTGGGGCATGTTTTTAAGAAACAATGGTTTTTCCAATGAAATGTCATAGGGATTCATAGGGGGTTCCTTTAAATGTTCCCTTAAACCAATCCAATGATCTAACATCTAAGCACCAAATCGGAGAAGTAAGGTCATCAAATGTGAAAATCACCATTTGTTGGGGGGGGGTTATCTTTCAACCGGTGAAATGTCGGCTTCGACGTAGTAAACAAGGAGCTTGGAAAATCATTTTTCTAAGTTGGAAATGGATGTAGGCAAAAACTTGGGATAGAAGCCAGGTGCGCATGGGCGAACAAAAATGGTGGAAACAAATATGCAACAGGCAATGATGATTTCTGGTTTGATATCCATATACTTGTAGCATGTATGCTCACCCACTAATAAACTCACAGCAATCCATGGAAACTATATACAGGTAGCCACAGAGGTGGGAGCTGATTTCCACTTCAAAAAATGCAACGTATGAAACTTGCCAGTGGATAGTCATGATAATTTAATTTTATGTACTTTTAAATGAATTTCATGCATATCATATCATATCATATCCAGATTTATGAACATATCCATATCTCAATATTGCTCAACCATCCATATCAATCATCCAGAGGCTTCCAGGGCTGCACATATATACCCTCCGGTAAATTAAGACAGACTCTGAAAATAGTCATTTTCTAGTGGAACCTCATCTTCCAACCCTGATTTTCATGCCAGGGTCGAAGTGTTAATTTACTGGAGGGTAATCACAAGCAAGTTTAGACCCCTATGCGGGATGATACTGTGAAAAAAACAACCCACATTCGACCATAGCTCCGGAGTGTACGAAAAGGGGACGGGATTAATATTCAAATGGTCTGCATCTCCATTACCATTAAGTTCCCATTACATGTGCATTATATCCCCATTAAATATATAATAATAATATATATATTTATATTATATGTATGTGTATCATCATTACAACCGCTCTCGCTGAGATTCAAACCCATTAAACTAGATGAAATCCCCATTGTTCATAGTAAAACCTCCATGTTCATCCATCCTCAGCATGAAAACAATCATTAAATCTCATAAAATCCCATTTCGTTGTGACTAACCACCAGCCACCAACGGAAACCATCCCCAACGTTTGATGGGTAGTCTGATCCTTGACTTGTTTTTTGCTATAAGTGGAAATTCACCAGCCAACCAGCAAAAGATGACATGTGTTGTGGACTATCAAAGATTGACCCATGAACCAGGGTATTTTTAACTTAATTATGGCCTTTATTTCACCATGGTTATATCCCAACTTCTGCTTGAATTTCACAAAAAAAAACATTTTTTGTGGACTATCACTGGTTGGTGTTTTAGACATTACATTGGGAATAATCATCCCAACTGCCGAACTCATATTTTTCAGAGGGGTAGTTTTACCACCAACCAGATCAAAAGTTGACCATGAAATCTTGCTGATTTTCATCCTGTCACTTTGAGGACTGGCTGGGACAAGGACTTTGCCACCAGCGACTGATCGTGCCACAGGCGAATGCGGACAGAACGATGGACTTGCGGAGTGGTGGATACATCAAGGAGGTCACTTTTCCCATGTGTTTATCGATTTCTATTGGATTTTGTGTAATGTTTGAAGGAATGTATGGCATTTTATATGTATCTTGTAGGATTTTAGGGGGTTCAATTGGGATTTTTGTTGATTAAATGGGATTGGACCAACAATCATCTAATTCTTTGGGATATGAATTATGAATGGGAAATACCCTTTGGTGAACTAACCTAGCTATGGAACATGGCCCGGTTACAAATGATTTTCCTATTGTAACAGTGGTGATTGTCTACAACTAACTCTTAAATTTCCAGAGCCACCGAGGAACTGGGTCCCACAGTGAGGATCCCATTTGGAACACAAAAAAATTGGGGTACTTCCCCAATTGACAGAACCGGGGTCTTATCAAACTGGGGTAGGTCTAGAATCAGAACCTCCCATTGATCAACCCTCTTTAGGGGTTTATTCTGGCAAAACCGCATTGCCATGGCGGCTTTCATGACTTGTCAATCTCATGGTTAGTCGGCATTGAACCAGGAGATGTCACAGGAGATGTCACCCAGCAAATAGATCAATGGATTGGTTTCGGGGAAAATCTCAACCGGAAACCATAGATTTTTCCATGACATGTGGGGCTTTCCGGTTAGAATTTTCCCAACAAAACCAATCCATTGAATAGAGGGACTTATCCATCTGAGATTCTGGAAATGAATGCGATGATTGGACCCACCGGGTGACTTTTTGTCAGATCTGCCCGAAGTCTTTCAGACGTGAATCATAACAGTTGACATCCCAATGATGGTGACAATGATTAAATAATAAATAATATAACACACAGAACAATAATATGATCATTTATATTGTTTTAATCAACACAGAAACATAATATGATCATTTATTTTTAATTTTAATCAACTGTTATGATACTGTAATGACTCACCATCATAACATCGTTTCACACTCAGATGATGATACAGATCATAACACAGAAAAATCATGATACTGTTGTAGTGCCAAACTTGGAAATAGCTGAGCGGAGCAACCCCGCAACCATACCCCGGGAGAATACCTTGAAGTAGATGAGACAGTCATGAGACAGTCATGAGAAATAGAAATTTCTACCGTACCAGCGCTTCACCCAAAGAGTATATCATTATATAATATATACCATTCATTAGCGTGTATTGATGTGATTGGCCTGAATTCGAGCCAAAATGCCTCAAGGTCTCGAAACTGCACCAGGGGAGAAACTGTGCTTGTTTTAAAGGTCTTGGAAGTCAAGACATTCTTTCCCCTGAAACATGGAAGGTGCAACTGTGCAACCCCGCCCCCAGAAAACAACTGGCTTCGGAATGCCGAAGTGAGGACTGTGGGTAGCTCTCTACGAAAACTTGGTTCCTCATGATGTTCCATTAATGTTCCCTCTAAAACCCATAGGATCCATGTATGGTATATATGGTAACATTTACCATCAATATACCCCAAATGTTAGCATATATACCAGCACCATGGATCCTATGGGAAATAGCAATTAGTATCTTAATTAGTGGCGGGTTACCCCATTTTCACGCACATTCAACGTACATCCAACATATATATTCCACTGTATTCTCAATATATTCCCATCCACCTTTTCCCAATGTTTCTCCATGAAATCATTACCCTCTGGTAATTTAACATAGCTATTGAAAATGGCCATAGAAATAGTGAATTTTCCCATAAAACATGGTGATTTCCAATAGCTATGTAAACGTTTACCAGAGGGTAAAACTGTTCCGAGTTTCAGGGGATGTTCCATGTGATTTTCTGCTACAGAGGATGATCCCCTTTCTCTCCCCCATCACAGGCTTGGCACAGACGATATGAGGAGTGCAGTTGCCACGGTGCTTCCGACATTTGCCAAGCGGCCATGGGCCATGGGGATAAAAGATCGTAGGTACACCTTGATCATCCTTGATCCCCCTTGATAGGATGTGGATTGGGGAGACATAGTTGGAAGAATTCAGATTTTTGAGCCCAACATACTGCATGGTTTTCCGGACAATCGCAAATCTGTGCCCAAGCTGCCGGCAAGATGTCAAGACTCCTCCAGGGGTCATCGAGGTTCAAATTCAGCAAAAGATGAGTTTCACTCAGCTGGGCTGACGAGGTGACGGAAAAGGTGAAATGACTAGACAGTTCTTTTCGAATGAGATGTTCAACTAGCACATGCCCTCCGGTAAACTAACATAGCGAACTAGAAAATCACAGTTTTGTCAATGAACTATACATGACCATATTCGATAGATTTTTTTAATTACCTGTATCCCATAGGATCCATGGTGCTGCTATATATGGTAACATTTACCATCAATATACCCCCAATGTTAGCATATATACCAGCACCATGGATCCTATGGGTAGGGGGTATTTCTGATCAACCGCGGCCTTGGAACGTTTTTGTCATGTTGATTCAGGGTGCTTCCCATTGCCAGGCTTGGTTGATGACCGTATTGGGGTGCTCCAAAGAATTCGTCATAGTCCACCGGCTTCAAACCAATGAGTTGTTGATGTACTGGTGTTTTTTTATCAAAAAATATGTCACATTGAAACCCTCATATTTGGTACAGTAAACCTTGGTTTGGTTTAGATATTGGGAGTGAGTGTCACAAGTTTGAACCAACAAAACGGGCCGATGTTCCATTCAGGCACTCCATTCTGGCATCCCAAAACGGGCCGAACTTCGGTTTTTAGTGAATCACGAGTGAATTTTAGAAATGATATGGACATCGCATATAGTTAAATAGTTACATCCATATATATATATATATATATTCTATTTATATGTGCAATATGTACATCCATTATGTTTAATTGTTGATATATCCGATATATCATTATATCCCATAATATTGCTGAATAATTGTCGAATCACCACAATATATCATATCCATTATTCAGCAATCTCAGCAATCTCAACTGGTTGGTGGTTTGGAACATTTGGATTATTTTTCCATATATTGGGAATGTCATCATCCCAACTGACTCATATTTTTCAGAGGGGTTGAAATCACCACCAACCAGCTATAGTAATGTGGTTATATCACCATGTTTCAACTATATCATGAACTATAGTAACTATATTGAACTATAGTAACTATAGATATATATTGAACTATCCCCAATGATCAATCCCTATGATCAATCCGATGCTTTGACTGCGCCGTCGGCCAAATCCAGCTGCTTCTTGCACCGAACAAAATCTGGCGGCGGCTCTGAAATGAGGCCGTTGCCTATGCCTTTTCGAACGGGGGGTGAGGCAACCAATACCGTCTCAAAATCTGGAACTGTACAGGAAGTATAATTATAATAATCATGATAGTTTTTAACTTATAATTCTTAATCATTGCAAGAATCATTGTATAATTATTATCATTTTTAATAATTCTAATCATGAGAACCATTCAACTAGTTGGTTTACCATTACCGTTTTGACCCGTTTTGACCCGTGAGCACATTAGGGCACCCACCTGGCATATCTTGGCATTCGGCCAAGGGCCATGGGCCCATGGGGCCCCAGCTGGCAGAACCAGGCAGTCCCCCATTATACGATAGTCATGTATGTGAATACTCAATTACCCTCTGGTTATTTAACATAGCCATGGTATTTTCCATGGCCCATAGAAATAGATGGTTTACCGTTCTTAAAAATGGTGATTTTCCATGGCTATGTTAAATAACCAGACGGTATGCATTATGTATATGAGTATAGTCTCAGTCACAAAAAAAATGCAATTGAGTGAAATCCTACTAGAATATGTCAAAACAAAATGTGATGATTTGAACCTTTTTGTTGGGATTGCTATAGTACAAATATATATATATATACACATACACACATATATAGATATATATATATACATACATATATATATATGTCATTTCCTTGTCAAAAAAAACGACCCTCGGCGGCCCCGGGGCCACGACCGTCTTGTGCTCTGGCGCTTTGCCGGGGGTCGCGGTCAGCCTCCGAGCTCGTCTCCACGGCCACGACGTTCACGACGCGCGCGCTTTGCGCCGGTGGTTTCTTTGGTTGCCACCGGTGCAGCGCCGTTGAGACGACCTGGCGGCCTTTCAGAAAGGTCAACCTGGACGAACCTTGAAAAAGTGCAGCATCTGGTGATCATTTTCTTGCTGATTGGTGGTGACTGGAACCATGGAATTTTATGACTTTCCATATTTTTTGAATAGTCATCCCAACTGACTAATATTTTTCAGAGGGGTCGAAACCACCAACTAGTCTTGGGTTGTGAATGGATTCATACTAAAACACCATAAAACACCATATATGTTGTGGTTAAGTCGGTCATTTGATGTCATCTAAGCATAGGTTGACGATACAAAACGGTTTCCTAGGAAAGATGGTGACAAACGGTTTGTGGAATGGTTAGCGGTTAGCGCTTGCGAGCTTGTTTTCTCCTTTTGTATCCTTTGGGGGCATACGCATCACGCTGTTGACCCTATACCAGAAATTTCACCAGCCTGAAAACTCGAGGAGAGGTGGTACAAGTCCAATGGAAAAAATGTGTTGGTCGTGAAAACCTCTCATGAACGTTTTGAACGCCTGACACCGCCTGACAACTGAAGAATCAATGTTGGAAAAAGCTGTTTTCACTTTCTAAACCCGGACGACTCATGACAACTTGAGGAAAGAAAAACCATATTTCGGGCACCTCCCATCATTTTTCTATTATTCTTTGGGCTCCTAAAAAGTCTCAGGCTCTATTTGGGAGTGGCGGAGGCTGGTGAGCAGATGCAGGTGCACCTCGCAGCAAAACGAGCCAACACTGAAAAGAGCACATTTTTCCGATTAGCGTGTTTTGGCAACCCAGGGGAATCATCTGGCTTACATTTTTCCGCTAATTATTTGGGATGTTTGCTTTTCAGAAATCACCCGCTAGCAACAAAACCTGTTAAGGAGGGTCAAATGCATATGCATTGTATCTTGGGATTCTCTTGTGGATACATCTTCAGGAAACTGAAGAACCACAGGGCAGTGGTGACAATCTTGATGATCATCCCAGTGGATGTAGCTGGTTAGTAACTGGCCTTAGCCATTTCCCATGACGGATCCATGTATGGTATATATATATATATGCTAACATTTGGGGTATATTGATGGATATTGATGGTAAATGCTACCATGTATAGCAGCACCATGGATCCTATGGGTTTATAAATCATTATAAATCTTATAACCCACGAATCGGGGACTTACTAACCAGAGTTATTGACCATGACCGAGATGGCTGCAGTTTGAAGGATTGGTTTGTCGATGTTCGTTGCACTTTTCTTGGTGCTATCATGTGGTATTGCAAACGAGTTCTTCCCATAAACGCACACAATGTGGGGCCCCCAAACGGTAGCTAAGTTGGTTCATAACTCCAATAACTCTAGTGCATGTCATTTAACTCCATAGTTCATGGGAAAATCGATGGTTTCCGGTTAAGATTTTCCCTTAAACCGACTTAAACCAACCCATTCATCATGGGGAAATTATTCCTGCAAGGCCCCCGCCTTGCATCAGGCCTCAGGTTCAAAGTTTGCGACTTTTGACGATGTGGTAAAGGCAACAATCAGACCCAAGTAGTTTATTATTATTATTTATATATATATATTAAGGTTTATATTGGATATGATTGTGTTTATTTCATTAGTAATTATAGTAATGTCATGTAGACGACAGGGATCCAATTTGATCCAATTTGATCACTTCTTTAGATGTTTGAGAATCATTCCTGGTATTTTTGCCTGTTTTCTATGTTGTATTATGTTGTATATTGCTATACATCCATCATTGATGCATTGCTGCATTTTGCCGATGATAGATTTTGGATTGTCATATTCTCAAGCCAAGTCATTTTCTGGGGGACAATTCTTACTGGTGCTTAGTAGGTAACGGGGAAATGAATGGAAATGACGAATTTGAGAATCATCCATAATCATTATTGACAATCATCCCATTCTCCCCATTCCCCCATTCCCTACTAAGCACAAGTAAGAATCCCCAGTTTTCATACTTCAAATCCCTTAAATCACTTAAATCCCTAGATAATCCCCAGAAACTTGCGACTTAATCTTGGCTTACGCTCTGGTAAACTAACAGCCATGGAACATCACTATTTTTCATGGGTAAATCAACTATAAATGGCTCTTTTCCATAGCTTTTTGTATGTTTACCAGAGGGGAATCCCATGAAAAATCCCCAGTTTCGGTGAAAGATACCCAGGTGCAGCTCTTCTATGCCTGCGGCCGTTTCGGGCTATACAAGGAGATGACTGGGCCACCGTGAAGTCGGTGAGTATCAGTGATATTTCAGTACTATTTTTTCTGGTGATGTGTTGTCCCCGAAACTATTTCCAAGTTGTTTGAAACAAGTAGGGTTGCTGATTCAAGTTCCTGTGTTTCAAGTTTAACACTAGGTCTGTTGTATTTTTTGTTGATGCTTTTGGACATTAGAACACCTTATATAGTCTGGTTGGTGGTTTCAACCCCTCTGAAAAATATTAGTCGGTTGGGATTATTGTTTCCAATATATGGAAAATTAAAAAGTGTTCCAAACCACCAACCAGCCTGATGTCCAAAAGGCATAATGTTTTACAACAGATCATTTCCAAAAGGTGAAACACACACAAGTCCAACCAAATGCTCACACATAATAACAACAATAATGATAATAATAATTAATGATATATGTACATCCAAGCAAATAGCTAACAGTTTTTTCTGATATGTTTTTTTTCCAACAAAAGGGTGCTCATAAGAAAGGTCGTGTGGGATGTTTGAGGATCGCGTAACTATTGGTCAAGATTTGTGACCTCTGACTCCAACGTTGTGTTGCTCATGTTTAGCACAGCAAACAACTTTTATGTGTTATGCTCTGTGTTATACAATGTGTTATTTGCATCCATATCTATGTTATGCATATTATTATTATTAGTATTATTATTATATGTATTATACCACATACTGTAATGATATTGATATAATAATATCGAAATATCAAAATTACTGTTGATGTATAGAACAGAGTAACTCTATATATAATGTCATTTTGGATGTGTTTGAAGCCAAAAAATGGAATCCTGTTGGTCACAAAAAAAACACTTGGATTGCACTCATGGCTCTGATCAGAGCAGGTTGCCATAGCTATGGAAACCATGGACCATTATTACTGTCATAGGTAATAGGTAACCTATTACCAATCAAAGCCAATTTAGTTCAATGATTATTGTACCTATTACCTATTACCTATAGTATTATGGTAAAACTATGCAAAAATTGGTGATTTGCACTATAACTATGGTAGTGATTCCCAGCGGGTAGTTGTTGTTGTTTTTTTTGTCAGGTCCAAAAGATCCCCAGGTCCATTTATCAAATTGTGGATCCATTTGGATTCCCGCCATCAGATGCATCTGGGTAAATTTTTAACGACCTCACTGCGACCTCACTGGAATCATGGTTAGTGAAATACCAAAAAAATTACCCAGATACATGTAGAAATGCATAAAAATCAAAAGCCATGGGAATTCTTTGACACTTCACGGGCTGCAAAATGGCAGCATGCCTTCCCATGTTCCAGCACGCAGGCTGAAGACATCACTGCAGATGCAACTGTGACGGACAGGTTCCAGCGAGTGCTGCTGAGTTGGTCGCGAGATGCCGGTCCGACGAGCAGACGGGGGGTAGTCTGACGCACGACCTGAGACACCTGCGAGCCCAAAAAAAATACACACATGTATATATAGTTATATATAGGCGCATAAATATCAAAAAAATTGGAGAGGGAGAGACATGCAATGATACACTATTTTGTGTTATTATATCTATATACTTATACATGTGATGCTAAAGCTTGTTGAATGTAGGGTTCAATGATATGATAATGGATAATTCCCAGGGTGTTACGAACCATAGAGGGGATGTAGTGGTGATAAAATATTTATATATGCATATACACATGATTATGAAGATGAACACATAGAAGAATTAAACAGACCCCCCAGCGTCCCTCGATAGCCACCCAAAGGTTTTTTTCTAAATAAGATTTGACTTGGGGTGTTGGACGGAATCGGGGTATCCTCCAGAGATATCTTCAATTTATGTTACCCTCCCGTCATGAAACATCGCTATGGAGAAAGGCTCATTTATACACATGTGTTTCCATTAGAACTTCTTTGATGACTTCAATTTCCGAAGGGTACCATCCCAACTAACTTAGACCTGCCAAATTGGGGTTAGAAGATTAGTTTCCGCTAAAATCGCTAAAAACTGAGAATTGTCAGGGTCAAACTCTTTATTTAACCTTCTGTCAGCAGATTGGGCTTTTTCAGAGGTCTCACCCTATCTGAACGCAGATCAACAGGCCGATTCTATTGTGAGAAGTTCTGGTGCCATAGTTCAGTTAGGTATCCCAACTTGATAATATGTTGCTATCAATGGTAAAGTATGATAACAAACTAAAAATAAGAGTTTTTTTTTGCTTAACCATAAGATATCATAAGATGTATAAGTATGATGGATAAGTCATCGATAATGATTTTTTACCATTAGATACATCATTGATATCTACCCTCTGGTAAACTAACATAGCTATGGAAAAACACCATTTTTAGTGGGTAAATCAACTATCAATGGGCCATTTTCAATAGTTTTTTGTATGTTTACCAGAGGGTATATCCCATTAATATCCCATTGAATCACTATAAAATCCCATTAAAAATGAGTTTTTTCCATTAAACATGGTGATTTTCCATAGTTTTTTTGTATGTTTACCAGGTCGGGTATCATGATCATTGTCATTGGTGTCCTGATCATTGTCATTGGTGTCCTCCCCTCCAGGAGCCGTTAAGCATCGCCTTAGCTGAACTCCTTCAGCAGAACGTCAGAACGTTGCGACCTGGCGAGAGAAATGGCCATGGATTCAATGGAAGAATGGGATGTTTAATGGGCTTTATAAAAGGAATGATTTTTTGGGGGAATATGTTTCTTTCGTTTTGTTTTTGTTTTTTACTGTTTCTGTTTCTTTGCTTCTATGCTTCTTCACTGTTCGGAGCGGAGCATCCCGGGATGTCAACATGGTCAGAACAAATCGGCTGTGAATCATAGGGCTTTTGATTAATTAAACACAACTGAGCCCATGGTAAGAATTCACATTTGTGGGATGACCATACCACATGTAGTATCTCTTGACCACACCACATGTATATGAAACCTAGCTATGGTTCCCAACGGAAATCCTTTCGGAAGGGATTTGCCAGCCATTTCAGGTACCTTTTAGGAAAACTGGAGGTCCCCTACAGTGGATCGGTGCGGTGACACGGTGAAATCTGGCGAGGTCTGGGCAACATTTGGCCAATTGTTTATTGACCTTGTCACGTTTGTCCTTGTGCAATGAGCAGCCGGGAGACTCAGAGATCCACATACACGGGCACGCCGCTAATATTTTTGGAATTCTTGAGATCGGATGAAGTTTGGGTATGTCTGAAACATGTCTGAAAATGAGGATGCTCACGCACACACATATATCATATATATATATATACACACGCATATATAATCACATATATTTATATATACAGATATTCTTGTAAATGTATAATCGACCCTTTTGCTTATTTGTTACGTAGCTCTGGAACATCACATCGTAGCGAGATGATGAAATCATGGGGAACTGGAGGCCAACTCAACGGAGTCCCGGGATAGGAACATAAGCCTGGCGTAGGTGCGCAGAACCATTTGAGAACTGCTTGGTGGTTTGGAACATGAGTTTTATTTTTCACTTATATATATTTTTTAGATATATAATATATATTGGGAATAAAAAATCCAACTGACTTTCATATTTTTCATATAATACCAAGCAGTATAGTAATGTCGTCATATCAACGTTTTTCAACGGCCCCAGTGAACCAAGCTACTTCGACCTGGAAACATGGCAGGTTTGCAAGTTTGCAGGCAGCTTTGCAGGCATGTGGGTTTGCCATGGAAGAGCATGGCGGCCTAGCGACGTACAAGTTGTAGCGAGAGAAACGAAAAACCACTTAGTAATTTCCCTTTCCCAGAATTAACAGGTTGACCTTGATAATTGCTGAATTTTAGTGAAAATTGCATAATCTGTAATCTGTGCATAACAGTTTGCCACTGAACATTGCCCATGTGTGTATATATATATACACATTAATATATGGATGATTTTCTTATTAAGCAAGGGTGATTTTCCATAGCTATGTTAAATTACCAGAGGTGATTTTGTTTTCCCCGGTTGGTGTTTTTTAAGATTTCAACCAGAATCTCACACCTGCAGCTTTCACAACATTCAAACTTTCCAATGGGGAATCTTCCAGACTAATGAGGTTCCATGTTTTGTTCCCATCGTTTATAGCTAAACATCGAACGCTGACGTCAGCATTTGTATCCAACATGAACCAACCCTACCGATGCATTGATTTTGATTTTGGATCATCTCACTGGTATAAGTGATCCACTATACCACTATTAACCACTATTAATAGTTATTAACCACTATTAACCACTATTAACCACTATTAACCACTATTAATCACCACTATTAATCACATAAAAATGACGCTATCGCCCGGCTGAGTTTTGCGTTTGTCACACTCAAAGGTGTTTGACCGGCCAACCATATGACATTTCTAAAGCACAATTCATCTGTATTCAAGTAGAATAGCCACATATCATGCTGGCTTCGTTAGGCGGTTACAACTCGGTTGGCTCAGTGGCCCCCAGGATCTTCGTTGATCACCATCAATTGATCAATGCCTACTTGGAAGATCTTGGAAGCGTAATTCCAGTTAGAGATATCTCAAAACAGTTTAAAAAGACCAGTTTATAATGGTCTATATTATAATATATATAATTATATATATATATATATTTGATTATACTTAAGTATATATCATATTCTCAAGTTGGGGAGTCGTTTCGCAATAGTTAAACCATATCTTATAGGCGCGGCTGCTGCGGCGGGACGTGCACTTTGAGCCGCAGCACTTGGCAGCTCGGCTATGGCCCCCTTGAACCATGAACCCTTGGGGATAATGGGGCCGGGGACTGGTGACACGAAAATGCACACGGCCCGAAAAACCGGAACAGTCGTGGAACCTTGCTGGAACCTTTTGCCGTTGGGTAAAGCTGGGCTAATAAACTATCTCCTAAATTTAAATCACTATAAATTAGGGGGTATAGTATAAAGCATTCCCAGTCATGGGTGGTTTATGACTCTATGACATTGTTTTACCCACATTACATACAGTGAACAAGTGGGAAACAATGGGAAGATGATGGGATTGGGGAAATCTTGTCTTCGCTATGTCCAGCTGATAGTGGGAGTTGCACATGGCCCGAAGGTCAGCATGCTATTGAGCTCGCAGGGTATCTAGAGCTGGCCATTCACGAATGCCTTGGAATTTCAAGAAAATTTGGCAGAAATCCCTTGATCATCTTAATCCCATCCGCCGTTATGTCAGTTCATCCCCTACTTTTTACCATGGTTTCTGGAGGGTGTTCAAGGGGTGAACTGGGGAAGGTATTAAATTATACTGACAAAAACTATTGACATGTGCCTAGCACCATAGATGTGGATGTTAGGAACAGAAGACAGATGTGTCTACCATTGGTGTCTCTATTGTCGCCATATCTCAGCCTTCGCGAATGGTAGGTTCGTCCCCACCAGAATACATAGCTCCATGGGATTGCTAGTAATATGTGTGTTGTATTGTTTGTTTCTTTGTACCATTTTATACCCACATTTATGTTCTTATAAATATACATAATATATATATATACATATTCACATATGTTCGGTGTTGTTTCCAATATTGAGGCAGGCTACCAAGGATGAATGAATCATTGGGCCCTGGGAGTTGATGGTTGGTCCTCATAAATCCCACCTGGAGCATCCCCCGGGGGCGTCATGGTGCCATGGTGCCGGTGCCATGGGGGCGTGCCGTGTCTCCCAAGGCCAACTCGTTGCACGCCCTGGCCGGGATCTATGGTGATGGTGCCCGGGAACCCGGGAACCCGATCAGGTCACGGAAGCTGATCCCAGCGACTGGGATGATGGGCAATTCACATAGCGTTTGGTTATTTGTTACATAGCCATGGTATAGATGGAAGCCATGGCCCTAATCGAAATAGATGAAATAGATGGTTTACCTATTAAAAATGATGATTTTCCATGGCAAACTGTTAGTCATAACCAGAGGGTAGAGACGATTTCAATCGCTTTGATGTTGACTCCAGGGCCTGAAATGTTCGATACATGATGGCGGCATGATGCTACATTCATGCTATTGATGTGCTCTGCAAGAGCCTTTATATAGAGTGCGAAAAAAAAAATCATGGCAGCCTTTACCCTCTGGTAATTTAACATAACTATGGAAAATCACCATTTTTAATGGGAAAATCCACTATTTCTATGGCCATTTTCAATAGCTATTTTGACATAACCAGAGGGTTGTGTATCCCCAAGGACGCCAGTTGCTGGTGAGTTCCAGAAGCTCGGAGTTGGGGGATCAACGGGACATTCCCTAACTGATGGCTTCAGCCGGCTTCAGACCTAGGCTGATGGATTATATAAACAACCATCGTAGAATGATCAGTGTATAGAATCTAGAGATATTTTTTTTAATGTTCACCATATAGTATAGTGTTATATGTTATGTTGTTTTATTACTACTCATGTTGAACTGTGCATTGTATACAAAAAAATAATAAAACACTAACTCAAGTTACTCAAGGATACTAATTGCATGTTATATATTGAACTATGGTAACTATCTGAATGGTGGTTTGGAACATGTTTTATTCTTCCATATGGTTGGGAATGTCATCATCCCAACTGACGAACTCATATTTTCAGAGAGGTAGGTCAACCACCAACCAGCTATAGTTACCCATAGGATCCATGTATGCTATATATGGTAACATTTACCATCAATATACCCCAGTCATGTTAGCATATATACCAGCACCATGGATCCTATGGGTTATAAAAAAAAGGTTCATCAGCCAGGACCTCGGGTCCCGACTGAGGCACCTCCTCAAGCCGCACTCTCCAGTCCTTTGCGCGGAAACCGAGTCTTCAAGCTATTCAACCCGGACCGGCAAACTGACATAGCTTTGGAAAGTGGCCCATGAAAACAGGTGATGTACCTATTCAATCCTATTCACCTATTCAACATGTTGATTTTCCATTTAATGGTAGTTTACCGAAGGCTAAGCCAGCTATTCTTTTTGGATAGCTGGGATAAACGTTTACATGGATGTGGAGAACCTATGGCTTCCCGTTCGGCAACTGATCTACATTCATGCTGTGGCCAACGTATCGATGTGGACAGACAGGGAGATGCCAGATGGAGACAACACTCGTTGATGTTGTGTGCCCAGATATGCATTAAAATATGTGCATATGTATATATATATATACATGCATATGGTAATATACATTATATACACCATATCCCTATATTCATATGCATTTATTTATGTGTAGGTGAACTTAAGCAGAACCTTCGCTGGAGGCCCGGATCGGTTGTGCCACGCTTGGTGGATGAGGTCGTGCAAGGCGGAGTTGATACTTGGGACTTGGGATCCATGGCGAAAAGTCGTTGAATCGTTGAAGGTGGACATATTGCAGTTATGGCCATTTACCAGTTATAACTGGTTATTTCAGTGGGATTATACATGGTATAAATGGGGTTTTCTTAGTACTTATAACTGGTATAACTCGGGCCATAACTGTGGAATATGATGGAAGTATTGATATAATAGTGGCATGATGATGGACATTTTGAAGGCGGAAATATATGACATATTGAATGTTGGAATATGATGATTCTCCAGTGGGTTTTTGGGGATTGCTGGAGTAATAAGTGAGTGGTTGATCATGATGCTTTGTTCACGCAGGTGTATGTACAGTTATGGCCATTTGTCAGTTATAACTGGTTATTTCAGTGGGATTATACATGTTATAAATGGAGTTATAAGTACTTATAACTGGTAAAGGGCCATAACTGTAGGATATCTCCACTTTGAAATTGGTACCTGTGGCAAAACCCGAACACTTTTTTTATCCCCAAGCCTTAGCTGAAACAGGTGGTTGTTCAAGCGCAACCCCAATTGGAGGTTTGGTGCATGGGGTTTGCAACATTCAAATTATCGGCCAGCCAAACAAACAGTACCCTCTGGTACTTTAACATAGCTATAGAAAATCACAATTTCAGTAGGTAAATCAACTATAGATTGCCATTCTCATCCAATTTCCATGTAGTTATGTAAAATTACCAGAGGCTGCTTATCTCCATTTGTTCACACAAAGCACCTGGTTTGCATGTTCCGGTCTGATGGCGATGGTGCCTTGGTTCGGAAGTTCGGGTGAGGCTCCACATGGCAGCAGAACCCGCAGTTGTTGGTCAGGAGCCAAGGTTACACCATGGATGATTTGGGCTAGAACAATAGAGGATAGTTCAGGGATGGGGGCCCCTAGTTGGATATAACTTGATATAACTATACTTAACAGGCTTTATATATATAAAAAAACAACTTTATAACTGACAACTTGGGGGCCCCACCCTGCAGGTCTTCTATTCACTGCATTTTATGGAAAAATGCGAAGGATTTAATGGATGTTTTGCCCATACCCTCATACTCGCTGGTAAGACACCAGTGTGCGGACATGTGTGGACCGATATTTAAGTTCATGTCGGCAAAAAATCAGCGGTTCTATCACAAGGAACTCCTCACTTGCCCAGAAAATACGTAGCGATGCTGTTCCAAGAACGGGAGTCGATTCCATCGTGCCCGCGCAGCTGAACAGGAAGTAGATTGATGCTATACTATTGATGGCATGAGCAAGAATGATCAACAACCCATGACATCATGAGAGTTTCACATACATGGAGGAACAGTTAGATGTGGCTGCCCCAAGCGCATTTGTTCTGCAATAAAAATCCCTCGCGTCGAAATTCTAGAGCATATCCACATATCAACCTATCACAAGAATGTGATGGATGTTCTTTCCCTTTGAAATTATGTACTATTTTAAAATCATATAGTTTCGAATGCGGTAGACCCAATGCAGTGAACCGTGCCCAGCTGTAAGCATTTCCAATCCTTGTATCACCATGGGTTACCTCACAAACATAATATATAACATAAATACCTTTAACATCCTTTAACAAGTCACCGGCATCTACTAAAATCACCCAAACAAATACATACTGAAGTGAAGACAATTTCAAAAATCAAGCTTAATCAACACTCATGAAAAACTCATCCAAACTCATTTCTTACATTTCTTCGCTTGAATAAAGATGTTACGCCCAGCCTGGCGCCGCTGGCGCCGCCTCGCCCTGCCGCTTGGCGTTGCGGCGCGTTGCACGCCACGGCACGTGGGCAGCTCCTTTCTGGTGACGCGGGTGCCGCAACTCTGCGAGGAGGAGGCGGTTTTGGGGGACCCATAAATTTGGATGGTGTTTACAGCAACAATCATTATTACCAACATTATTAGTATACCATATGTTGGTAATACATAGCCACTATCATGTTGGTGAATTTTGGGATGGTTATCAAATGTAAATTACATGATGATCATCATCAGGTGTCCAGTTTTTGGGATGGTTCATTATTACCAACATTGTAGCGGCTATATGAAAATTCTTTTGGATGTTTAAAGTATATTTGAATGCATTTTATGCTTACATATCCGTGTGTACAGGTAACTACACGTATGTTGATGTATATCTACAATTTAGATCGATATATACCCCATAAATCTTTGCATTTATACATATTTAGCCAGCTATTGTTTGTTCAGGGCATTTGCTGTAATGATAGCTATACCATCCGCAACTACAAACTGTGATACTTGTTATAACTATAGTTTTAACTATCACACACACACATATATATATATATATATTGGTGCAGTTATATTAGGTTAGTTTTACATCCATAACATCCATAAGTGGGGTATAGAGCACGCAGGTTTGGATCATCTGGATCATCCCAATGGCAGGACCCACGGGACCCACGGGTGTCGGTGGGCGATGTCTTAGCCTTTCTGCACTCTGCACTTCGGACGAATCAGATGGGCGGTGATGATGGTGATGGCTGTTGTTTTTTTCATTGGATTGGTTTTCACGGGAAAATCTTAACCGGAAACCATAGTTTTTACCATTAAATATTATAAATATTGGGGTTTACTGTTAAAAAATCCCTTAAACCAATCCATTGTTTTTTGCTGGGAAAATCTAAAGCTGTATTTCAATCATTGAAGCTTGGAGGATCATGGAGCTTTCTGGGCAATTTTGAGTGATGATTGGAGATGCAAGCGACTTGCAAGGTAATCCACAACCAGGGCTTATCAACCAACAAAAACCCATTGATTAGAGCTTACGTGCCTTTTGATTGGCGATTTCCCATTGAAACAAAGCCTTCCTGGACCCTTGAGAGCTGGAATATTCTGGCTTGTACGGTTTTTGCGGCCTAAACCTGCCATTTCGGCTGAAGCCATTGGCCCCTGCTGGTTTCCACGATCAATGCAGCAGTAACCGCAGCACCGCTCTGCTATGGCCTCACGACCTGACTGATAAACAGTGTAGAGAGTGGAATGGCGACACGAAAGAAGGCGACTCAAGGCGTGTCCTCCTGAAATGCGATTCTTCTTCTTTGGGCTGATGCTTTCGAGTTTCGGAGCCGGTTGTGTAGCAGCCTTTTTGCTGAACAGAGTTCATGGTTCAAGTCACAGAAGGTCAGCGTGTGGCCATGGGTCAACTGGTTTCAAGCCATGTTGAACTCCTTAGGCATGGCATCTCCAAAGGCCCTGGCAGCTGCCACTTGGGCGTTATTCCATTCGGTTTGCCATTCGGCTTGCCCTTCGTCCATGTTTTGCGCAGGATGTTCCTTTATTTGCTTGGTTTATTGTGGATGCAATGGCTGATCCTTTCCTGATTTTTTGGAGCAGTCTTCCAATGAACAGTAGCACAGCCGCTGCCTTCGCAGCCTGATGTGGGCACAAGGCATTTTGGGGATGGTACTTGCATGTGCACCTGGCTTGGTGGCCCTCTATCGCAAGCCTTTGCCGAAGCTTTTTTTGCTGGTGCAGTGTTTAGATCCCATTGGAAATGCGGAAATGCAGTGCTCCTGCTGTCCGGCAGCCACAGGTTGGTCGATAGTGAAGATAGCCAATGGATTCAACAGCCCTGCAGTTCCAGGTCGCCTGAGCAGAAACCAAATAAACTAACTTCGGGTGATCCGAAATGGGCCCAGAAAATGGAGGAACTGTCATTGCGAGGCATGACTTTGAGGTGTTTTCAGCAGTTTTACCAAATCCAGCTGCACATGGTACAGGGATGGAAGTACGCCCCAGAAGAGCACAAGACGAGAGATGTGGTCCGCAGGGTGATCATACCGCTCACAAGCAGTGAAGAATGTGCCTATGCAGTTTCAAGTCACAACAAGGATGGCCCCCCGAAGGGAACAAGTCATGGTCACTCACAACTGGGGCAACCACTTCAACGGCCTGTTGGCTGCAGTCTTGTCAGACGCCCTGCAGGATGGGGCGCTTGGATGATACTGGATCTGTGCCGCTGTGAACATGCCAGCATTTGCCACAGAAATCCATTGTTAACCGAGATCCAAGTGGACCAAGTTGCTGCATCCAGTGTGCAATTGCAGTTGCATAAAAAACATCAGTGACACAGATGGCCGAAGTGTCAAGTCTGAAATCAACAAATTTGACGACATGATGAGTCATTTAGCCGCCACTGGAAAGTGCAGACTGGTAATTGCAGTGGACCAATCTCTGGATCAGTTGCGCACCCCGAAGCAAAAAAGAGGCGAGGCGCAAATTCGTTTGATCAGGCGGCAATTTTGGCTGAGTAGTAAAACAACGTGTCTCATTATATTTCAGCATTTGAGGGCAAGCATATGAATAATTTTTGCGTTATGTGTAATGTTGTCTGACCAATAGTGATATCTTGTCAATAGTAGAAACATTTTTCCGCAACTCCAATTTTTCTCCAATACTAAAAGTCAATTAGCTCCATTGACTTTTAGTATTGCCAAAAGAGTCATGTTCAGACCTTGTCCAGAGGGCATGGCCAATAGTGGACCCAACATGGCAATAGTGGAAACTTTTTTCCCAACTCCAATTTTTTCTCCAATACTAAAA
>Ga0126342_10006885_pt1 | contig 20235 bp, 18 predicted proteins | sample Cyp1metagenome_FD_92528 | JGI IMG/M metagenome (GOLD analysis project Ga0126342, IMG submission 92528) | Coral microbial communities from Lord Howe Island, Old Settlement Bay, Australia - Cyphastrea 1 metagenome | ecosystem: Host-associated > Invertebrates > Cnidaria > Coral ...
CTGCTCAGCTTGGAAAACCTTGTAGCCGAGACTTTTGTGGCGGATCCAAAAAGAGAAGAGAGCGCATTCAGGTGGAAGATCTTGCTGGAAGCTACCAGGTGGTTAGGTCTAAGACCAACTACAATATAGATATAGATAGATATAGATAGATAAAGATAGATATAGATAGATTAGATAGATTAGATAGACAAGATAGATAATATATATAAGATAGATAAGATAGATAATATAGATAAGATAGATAAGGTAGATAAGATAGCTAAGATAGCTAAGATAGATAAGATAGCTAAGATAGATAAGATAGATGAGATAGATAAGATAGATAATATAGATAAGATAGATGATATATATATATATATATATAAGATAGATAAGATAGATAAGATGGATAAGATCGAAAAGGTAGATGAGATAGATAAGATAGATAAGATAGATAAGATAGATAAGGTTTAAGATAGAAACAATAGAAAAGATAGATAAGATATATACGAAAGATAAGATAGATAAGGTAGATAAGGTAGATAAGATAGATAAGATAGAATAGATAGAATAGGTAGAATATATAGAATATATAGATAGATAGATAGATAGATAGATAGATAGATAGATAGATAGATTAGATAGATAAGATAGATAAGATAGATAGATAGATAGATAGATAGATAGATAGATAGATAGATCGATAGATCGATAGATCGATAGATCGATAGATAGATAGACGATAGATCGATAGATCGATAGATCGATAGATCGATAGACCGATAGATCGATAGATCGATAGATAAATAGATCGATAGATCGATAGATCGATAGATAGATAGATCGATAGATCGATAGATAGATAGATAGATAGATAGATGGATAGATGGATAGATGGATAGATGGATAGATGGATAGGTAGATAGATAGGTAGATAGATAGATAGATAGATAAGATAGATAAGATAGATAAGATAGATAAGATAGATAATATAGTTCAGATAGATAAGATGGATAAGATGGATAAGATGGATAAGATGGATAAGATGGATAAGATGGATAAGATAGATAGATAGATAGCTAGCTAGCTAGCTAGATAGATAGATAGATAGATAGGTAAATAGATAGATAGATAGATAGATACATAGGTAGATACATAGGTAGATAGACAGGTAGATAGATAGATAGATAGGTAGATAGATAGATAGATAGGATTAGATTAGATTGTATTAGATTAGATTAGATTATTAGATAAAATAGATAGATAGATAAAATTAGATATATAAATGCATATTATAAAGAACAACAAGTTTAATATCTGGTTGTGACATTCACCCCAAGTTTAGGACGCAGGTCTGAGACACGGGATGGAATGGGGTAAAGCTGCATTGGTTCTGTTGGAAACACAGGAAGAGGACACCAACCCGCAGGATTTTCAGATGGAATTTCAATGTTTCCTATCAAATCAACTGGACTCTAAGCTGTAGATGTTCCCTGCAAGGCATATTTACCCGCAGAAAGGACAGCGGGACAAATACTGAGCAAATGGAGATAGCTCATCAACAGAATTTGCAATCCCAACTTTTGTGTTGATATATTATAAATCCTACCCCCCAATATTAGTCACACACACACATATGCATACATGTATATATATATATATATAAATCATTTTTAGTATACTACTTTGGAAACTTTAGTAGCATCTATTCATTTGTGGGGCGAAGAAATTGCCTAAAAACTATGTCCTTTGCACCTTGCAGTTGAGTCGCCGACTGACCTTTCTGCACCGAGAACGACACGTGCTTCAGCACTTTGACTTCAGGCCGATGTGGGTACCAAAAGTTTACATCCTGCACCAATTTTGGTGGCCGATGGTTTCTTTCCAAGATCTAGCCTATGATAAAGCTATGAGGTAAGGATGATTCACCAGTGGATGGAACAAAGGTACTTCCTGCTGGCCCAGTTGTCGCAGCTGTCCTTGTTTCAAAACATATAGAAACAGAGCTGCCAACCCCAACAACTATTGGGGGAAGATAAAAATGGCCTGTCCTTGAAGACGATGCTGCCATCGCCAAAGCTTTCTATGCCACCCTCTTTCTGTTTCTTGCAGTTGATCTTTGAATCCTTCGGACAAGATGCGACTCGAAAAACGGGTCGACTTTTTGAAAGTGGCACAAGAGCCGCGAAAGGAAAGTCAATAATTAATGTAGATATATATATATACATATTCAGAATTAAATAATTATATATATATATATATGCGGTGTAAAGAAAAGGTGAGGAAAACAACTTGCTCTGAAAATTTTACCTCCGAGCTTGCGATGTGCCGTAGGAAAAAAAAAATGTAGCTATATACGGTTACCAAGGTGTGTCTTTAACTTCACCACAATCAAGTCTGAAGCATTTCAAGACCGAGAAAGGGGATAATTCCTTGACTGGTTGGTGGTTTCAACCCCTCTGAAAAATAATATTAGTCAGATTGGATCATCATCCCAACTATTCGGGAAAATAAAAAATGTTCCAAACCACCAACCTGGATTTGATATCCCCTCAGGTCCCATTGGGTGCCTTGGCCCCGCCTGGTCGATCAAGCGGAAGACCTCCGTCACCGCCAAATGCCCCGAGGCCGAGTCCGGCAAATACTGCGACAGCGTGCTGACCGACCTCGCGACATCAGGCACTGGGCTATTAGGGGACATCGCGTAGTCTAGCAGTATGAGTCAATAGCTGGTTGGTGCTTTTAACCATCTTGAAAAATAGTCAATGGGAAGGATTATCCCATATATTATGGAAAATAAAAAATGTTCCAAACCACCAATCAGATAGTGTCCTTTTGGAAAAACATACCTGCTACAGGGGCCTGTTTGGTATAAAACATTTGTTATCTACCTACTGATGATTGTATATGTGTATGAGAGGACCCCTATATCTAGGAAGCAATGGAAAAAGGACGTCCATGTTAAATTCTTCTTAGGGCCTTGGAATATAGTTTGATGTAGTTTGGTGTGAGAATAGTGGTCGCATTTTTACAATGAAGGGGGACTAAATCTGTTGAAATTACCAAGGTAATCTAGATATCTAGTAAGTAGTTGGCAAGTAGTTGGCAAATAAATGGCAAGTAGTAAGTGGTTGGTGAATATTTCAGACGTTGAACCGAGAAATCCACAAAATATAGATTTGTCCAAGCATGGGATAAAGCAACTTAGAAACTGGAAGGTGGAAGAACGACGTTTTCACTGAATCAAAATCATGTTTTTTTTGGAGCTCTCTATTATTGCTTTATTTTCAAACAAACCCATACAGTGGTACACCATGGTGTACCATATTATACATGATTATAATCTATTAATTATACCAGTTATTCATGGCGTGAACTCTGTGCAATCTACGTAGACATTCAGAATACTTGAGGGATAACCCAGTCGGAAAATGATGGTGTGAACGGCAGCTTCGAATCCCAGACCTCCGGGACCCCAAAATGAATAAATATACAATACAATTTATACATACATATATACATATATACATATATATATATATACATACATATATACAATATAATAGTGCAGTCAAATGCCAACCTCAACGCTTATCAAATTCTGGCGACTTTTCCGAAGGATTTTTGTTGGCTCAAACACCGTGCCAGGCCACATGACGCCGAAGACAACACAGAAAAGCGTCAGCAAGACTTGATTGCTGTCGAAGGCTCCCGACCTTGGAAAATCGATGGGTTTCATGTTGATCCAGCAGGTGAAACCAGCCACGAAAAATCGCGAAGATTTAATGGATTGGTTCATGTTTAACATGTTTACCCCTTTTGAATATAGCGCACATGTTATCCAATTTTACCGTCAACCAATTATGAGAAACATCTATAAACATCTGGGATAGGCTCTGGGTGTAGATCAAAAAGTTCCGGTGAATTGACCCTGACCTGATGGACAGAGGTGAAAACTGCTTATCGTTTGATCGCTTTCTTATCTCTCAGCTGAAATTGTGTCACATGCCCCACCCAAAAAAAAGAGCTGGCCAACAGTACTTCCTCAATAAACATTGCCAGGAAATGTGTTCACCCACGGTTCAGCAAAGACTAATTGTGCAAACATGTACACAATATACATGTGTGTGTACTGCATGCTTGTATTACCGTCATACTTGCTTAAACTCCCAAGATCTCCCAAGAGTTTTGGCCTTTATCCCCAGAATCACCAAGACACCTTTGAAAAAATGGAACCTACAACCTACAAGTCAAAGATGAACAACTGCCATTTCCAACCTGGAGATACAGAAGATACAGGTGGTGCCTGGATTCTTCCCAGCTCGCCCTCAGGACCAGACTGAATCATGCCAGCGCTGAGTCAAAAGCCTGATTCACAGACTTGGTGTAAGGATTGGGGAAAGTATGCCGTCATCCCATAAATAATCGGGGAACTGCAGACGTGTATACATATGTCGATTGTGCGACTATATCTATATCATATATATATGTGTGTGTGCGTGTATGTATGTATATACATAACATATTGTATTGAAACATTGATGTAAATAGTATGTATATATTACATCTCTGTGTGTGTGGTTGCGTCCGTGTGCGTGAGGGAGGCCAAAAAAAAGGAAAAACAACAACAATCCTCCAAATTCGTTTCTTGTCCTCCTGAAATGGTTTGGACACGCTTCCCGTGTCAAATGCTTGCAGAACACTGCTGTGGCCACAGGTGACTTCAGAGGCTGGCCGCGCCTGCAAGGTACATCACCTGAATCAACACCTTGGCTGCCCATCAGTATCCATGTGGTGTTCCCAACAATCACTGGCAATTTCAGGTCCCTAAACGGGGCATCTAAGATCTGCCATGGTCTGCCTAAGACCTATATGTCCTTTGATGGTGGGGGGCCATGTCCTGACTTCACTGCCTCATGGAGCATTTGATAGGACAAAATCCATCAAAATCCACCTAGGCCTAGGCACTTCTATGCAAGTCAGGAAGGTAAATTTTGAGCAATTGTGTCATTCTGTGTCTGGACCGGATTGAATCCATTCAAAAATGATCAAGCAATACGGCTTCTTTTTGATGTTGCAGGAACTAAAGAGCAATCTCAACATGGAAGGGTACAGCATCCCGCAGCTGAGTTTTTCACTCCAAGTGGTCCCCGTGACTTCAATGGCGATCAACAGGGAAAAGCAAAACATGATATCCATTGATATCCGATATCCCTAGTGACCTAGTGCTCCAAATAACACCTCGGTGTTTGACCGCAGCCAGGCCCACATGAACCACTCTCAGAGGGTCCTCCATCAGGTGTTTGCAGAGGGTATGGTCGTATGGTCCCACAACCGGGGGAAATCCATGTCTATCTCGCCATAGTTTTGCATGATTTCAATGAAAAAACATGTTGGAAAATCATATCTAAAGAATGGTAAATCGGGATTTCCATGATGGATAAGAAGAATCCCCAATAGATTAACCTCTGGTAAATTAACATAGACCCTTGCAGATAGGGCTTGGAAGATGTCCTTTCAGTGTCAAACAGTTAATTTACCAGAGGGTATTGATGGTTAATATCGTTATCATGTATATATTAATAGCAATTATTGTTAATAATGATTGTTAATAATTACAAACCATCATATAATTAATAATCATTACCATCATAATAACCATCATTCCCCATAGGTAAAATTACCATAATAGGTAATAATTACTAACCACCATATAGTTATATATATAATACTAATACCCTCCAGTAAATTAACATAGAACCTGGCAGACAGGGGTTGAAAGACTACTTTTCACTAACAATTGGATGTTTTCAGGGTCTATGTTAATTTACCAGAGTGTATATAATAATAACAAAGTAATTTACCAAACGTAAAAGAAAAAATCCTCATTCGCCACGCGACTGTCGTCAACCCGAAGGCGGCGCCCTTCTTCCAGGCCGTTCGGACCTGGGGTGCTGAACAACCCCCAGATGTCAGTCGGCTTGTCAGTTGGCTTACTCCAAGAACAAGGGTTTTATGGTTTTATGGCTATTATAAAAAAATACATAAAAATACTATAGTTAATTGGATTTATGATTTATTATTATAGTATATTATAGTTAATTGGATTTATATGATTGCGTTATGAAACAACTTCTAACTGGAGGCCACCTCCTTTTTGGGCTTAGTACTGGCCCCATGTTGGCAGCCGATATGATTTTCTGGTTTGATATTCTTCAAGGATGGCATTATAACATCTACAGTGATTGCTTATATAACAATAATATACCATTCAGCATTAAATATGTAACTGTGCATGCATGTGCATGCCAGTTTTTTTCGGGAACTCTTGGCAAACAAAGACAATATAATCAATATATTCTCATTTGCCCTTACATGAACTATTGGGGTTGAGCGCACGTACAGGGTGCACCCCTAACATTTCACAGCATTTCAATTTCAATCCGGCGCCGATGGCCGGCCGATGGCCGAGGGGCATTGAAATCCGTGAGGACTTGCAGAGATTCCGACAAAATCTCCAAGATTTGCTTCTCCGCCCCCAAGGCCTCAACTCATAGAAACATTTCTGAACGCCAAGTGAGATCTCCCTGTTCAAAATGACCCAAGCTGACGCCAAAAATAACTCTGGCTGAGTTCAAACTCACTTTAAGCTGAAGAAAGATATATTTTTTGGGGCATAATCCACATAATCCACATAAACATCACATAAATATCTAAACTTTTGACATCCATCAACCGAGCTATTTCTGTCAAGCAGCTCTGACGGTCCGGATTTGCGTTGCTGCCTACCAGTTGGCTGGGAACATCATGGAACTAAATGGAGTCGTTAAGTCATGTGCTAATTGGAAAACATGGGAAAACCATCTATAAATGGAGGTTTTATGATCTATAATCATCAAGAATGGGAAAACCATCTATAAATGGAGGTTGATCATCTCAATGTAACTTGATGATTCTGAATTTTATGGGGCAAATGTCCTGTCAAGAAATCACGGTTTTACTCGATCCGTCATAATTTTCCCCTCCATGGGTCCAGTCTATGCACCTCCCTCTGCAGCATCTTTACTGATGCACCAGGTCAGTTTTTGGATCAAACAAAAATACAAGCTGCACAAAAAGTATGCCTACAGCTGTGAAGAGATTATCTACATCTATAATCATCTATATGCATAATGAATATATATATAATATATATATACATATATATATTAATATATGAGTAAATTATAATATTTCACTAACCTGAATTAGGGCCATTTTGGGATGATTTCCCTTACTAACTATGATTATAGTATATTATAGTGAGGTCGCAGTGAGGTCGCAGTGAGGTCGTCATAATTTACCAAGAATATATATATATATATACACTCATACGTATGTATACTATATTACATATATATGAGTGTGTGTGTGTATGTACTTTACATAAGTATGCACAACCACCCAACTGTCTACCAAATCATCGCAGGGCTAGCGCCCAGCGCATCCCACTTGGTGACTCTGACGTCCGCCTCCGTAGTCGTCTGCCCGGAGACGGCGTAAGCCAACTCGGCCTTCTTGGAAGGTATATGAGCCTCAAGGCGAATGCGAAGGGGATAGGACGGAGGTATGTTGAAGGATTTTTTGAAGGATTGGCATGGTGAAAAGACCGATGACCCATGTGTAAATCTATTGGTTTAAGAGAAATGTATATATAGAAATGTTACAAACAAGAAACGGTGTGTACCATGAGATGTACCGTTTTTCCTGCAAGATTTACTGCAAACAATTCCGTTGAGCGCGAAATCAGCCAACCAATTATTGAATATTCATGTGATATAAACCATCCCATTCACCAACTATGACTGGGCCCAGTCATAGGCAGAAAATATTGAAGTCTCCAATGATATCCATCGAGGCAGGTGATTGACCACAAGGAGCTCCATGGGTTTTATCACACTGGGAATTACCACCAGTTTTGTCTCCTTCATTCTGGGCTGCGAAAGGAAACGTGACACATTATTAATGCAATTTATGGGTGTTGCTAGTTGCACGTTGACTAGGAACACCTCTCTCTATCCATCCAGTATATGCCTTGAATTGGCAAGTTTGTTTAGTGCAAATTTCCCGAATCAAAATTTGCGCCACGGGTGGCCAGAAAAAAATCACCGATTGGCGCCGATTCCGATGCGGCCTCGAAATTGCCCCCTGAGGTGCCCGGCCAGCACGGAGACCTTGATCCCCATGAAAGTGAAGAGGGGCATCATGATCAGCAGAGCTACTGCCTGCAACAAAGGGATCCGGGCTGTAACTTTGAACCGTGAAAAATGGCTCGGCTTTCCATGAAGGGGAACACAGAAAAACGAAAACCAAACAAAAACCATGAAGTCATGTTGAACAGTCAAGTGATGGCAGGTGTTCTATGCAGTGTGGCGGATGTTTGGGGCCTTGGGTGGCGATATTGACTTGATGCATCTTTCTGCAGTGCAGAGGTACCCTCTGGTGAATTAACATCACCATGGAAAATCAGCATGAAAGCAATAGATCAATCCTCGAACTTTTTTAAAGGGCGATAACGAAAACATAGCAATCAGAGAACATGAATACAAATGACCAGAATTGGCCGGATGATTTTTTGGGTGAAACATTCTTTGAAATCCCATGAGTATACAACTAACATCCCATTAAACGGTTCTAAATCCTACTTCATATCCTGGTGGTTAGTGAAATCCCATGAATCACCATAAAAATCCGTTAAATCCTATTAAAACCCATGTTAAATGTTAAACCCCATGAAATTCCTATAAATGGAGACATCAAAATCACTCTCAAAATCCACCATAAAATCATCGTCCGAGGCTCTAGGATCCAAGACCCGAAGAAGCTGAAAATCACGCAGATCACGCCTCAAGGCATCCCAGATTCAAGGGGAAAGATCTCCCTGATTTCAGGGTCAAAAAATGATGATGTGGAACTGTGGAATGGGAATCTATGAATTTATTTGGATTTGGATTAATTATGTTTTGCATGAGATGGGATTTAAGATTATTGATTGACATGATTCCATGGAAAACCGACATGTCAACCTACAAAAATTGGTGGAAAACCCGCAGGGAAACACTTCGGGAAAGCATCAACAAATCATGGTGGGTGATAATCAATCACATCCATGGTGTACATATACATATATATATAATTATATATACATATATTTTATATCCAAAAACAAATCTGGTTAGATCTGGTTTGTAAATGTCAAGACATGGTAGGACCCGTTGTTAAATGGGGTGTTCCCATTTCAAGTGAGTTAATAACCCCCCCCCCAAAAAAAAATACAAATTGGTTGAAACTCCAAGTAGTGGTTAGTAACACTGGTTAGCAAGTCCCCTAAATGGCTTGTCCGTTAGAAAACACAAACATCCACAAACTATAATCTAAGTGGGATGATTCTCTCATTCAGCCAGTCGCCATAGTAGTCATTAGGGAGAAAAAAATTGATTCAGGGCTCCATGTGACCGGGCAGGAGCCAGCTCAAAACCTGAAAGTCGTGATCATCATCCCAGTTTGTTGGGAACATGGTTGGAAATGTTCCACCTCATGCAGTGCTGAGTTGTAACCGCGTAACTACCAGTCGAATTGGCTGAATTAGCAGAGCGCAACCCAGGTCGAAGTGGTGGGTGTGTCCAGGCATCGTATGGTCGCTACAAGTGGCTCCAGAGTTCATGCAGATGTTTCCAAATGCTCAAGGATCAAAATGAATCCAGCATGGGTACAAAAGGGACCCTGGGAAATTTCCAAGCAACATGGGGACATTCACCACCGGAAAAAGAATACAACATGATACAACCAACAAAAAAGGTGTCGCCCAGAACTGCGCCTCCCAGTAATTTCCTCAACAAGTTGAGGGCTATGTAACAAACCATCACACAACCAATGAAATTCGAACCAGGTTCCGGCACCAATAGCGGCATCACTATTGAGTCTATCATTGTGGATCCCAAATTGTTAACATCCTGATAGCTCAATGGATTCTGGGGGTCGGCTAGCTCTGCTCTCAGTAAGTATCCATGATACAAAGAGACGTCCTCTTTCAAACGGATCAAACTGTGACACTCCTTTTTGGATACGCATCCCAGCTATAGTTGTAAATAACCAACTAACACACAGCTGGGGGACACCACATTTATCACAGGGGTAAAACCCTGGTTGGACTCTTTTCAATGGAAGGATTTACGGGACAACATAGAGGACAAAACATCTTAACCAGGTCATACATGTTTTTCCCCAGTAATATACGAAAAAGCCTCTCTCTCTCTCTGTATAAGTATGTATATATATATGTGTGTGTGTGAGTGTGATCATATATGTACAGGATTTCCCTAGCAAAAGTCCCATTATGACCAGTGGCATGTGAGCACTCCACCGACTGTGTTTGCCAAGTTGATTCCCAGCATTTGGGCCACTCTGGTCATGTGCCTGACGTAGCACACTGATGACTAATGATGAGGATCATCAAAATAACAACAATAATAATCATCCTCGTCATCATCAACGTCGTCATCATCATCATCGTCATCATCATCGTCGTCATCATCATCGTCATCGTCATCATCATCATCATCATCATCATCATCATCGTCATCATCATCATCATCATCATCGTCATAATCATCATCATCGTCATCATCATCATCATCATCATCGTCATCATCATCATCATCATCGTCATCACCATCATCACCATCATCATCATCGTCATCATCATCGTCGTCATCATCATCATCATCATCATCATCATCATTGTCATCATCATCGTCGTCATCATCATCATCGTCATCGTCATCGTCATCGTCATCATCATCATCATCATCATCATCGTCATCATCATCATCATCATCATCATCATCATCGTCGTCATCATCATCATCATCATCGTCATCATCATCATCATCATCGTCGTCATCATCATCATCATCGTCATCACCACCATCATCATCATCGTCATCATCATCATCACCATCATCATCCATATTCTTGTCATTTCAGATCTACACCTGTACCCTCTGGTAAACTAAGATAGCTATAGAACATCACCATTTTGTACGTTAATCAGCTATAAATGGGCAATGTTAAATAGCTATGTAACAAATTACCAAAGGGTACGTCAAAAGATGCGACAATCGTCAAGCTGTTGGATACCAGGCCTCTCCAGGGACACCAGGATACTGCCCACTTGATTTTCCGGTGCATCAAAGAAGCCAATGTCCAAATCTGCACAGCTTGTTGAGACCAACAAGAATGGTTAAAAATTAGGGCCTAAACTGGTCTAAACTACTCTTAACCATCAAAGTTGGGTTTTATATGGTTTTATCCCCTAAATCCTCAACAAGAACCAAGGAATCATATGGAAAACATGCGGCGACCCCGCATCGGCTCCAATGGTTTTTGTTGGGCACATATCCTTCTGAAATGAAAATCGGTGACTTCCTTTTCTGTCCTTCATACACATCACGAGGTTTGAGGGCTTGGAACTGTTCTAAGCACTGTTTGCAGTGATGCTCAACGACCTAAATGGGGAGAATATCATGAAATATCCCAGCTTGAGTAGCAGCCCAGGAAACGCATGTGGCGACCTGCTTACCGCTCGACCGAAGTAGAACTGGATCCTGTTATCGCGGTTTGGCTACTTCCAAAGCGGGATGAACATCCAGTTGAAAACCTCTTTCAGGGAATGAACAAAAAGAGAAGTAACATGATGACAGATGGCAAGTAATCCCCATCTGCCCTCCCACTTTCCATGGACTGCAGCAAATGCAGTATGGTAGGTCTTGAGCTATTGGCACCTTTCAGACTTTGCTGCCAGGAAAGTGCACTTCTTTTCTAGCATGGTCGATTTATATAGGCTTGATTGAAGGTGGTGCACACCCCCAAGTTGTAATAATATTCCATCATTTTAATAGAGCACATGCGGTTTTGATGGTTGCATTTTGGGGGAGCTCCGTTTTTGCACATACCCATTTTGATTCTGGATGAACCTGCTTGAAGAAATCTGCAGTCTTCCCCACGGCCCAACCCACTTGAATAAGCTTCTGCCCAGCAACAAATGATGCTCTCAAAGGTCAGTTTCCGCAGGTTCAAGGATAAGTTTTCCTGCCTCAGCGATTCGGAAGTGAAGAACCCATGTATAGGTATGGGTTTGATCCTGGCATTTGGAATGGGAGAGAAGGATACTACACACATAATTATCATAAATTTGAACATGCATGTCTAACATAGATAAATACACATGTCACATGTAATTATATACATAAATTTTATATACATATACATACATAATTATATATATGTATAGTATGCGTATACACCTACATGGGCACATGCAAATGCATTTAATATGTATATATATGTGTGTGTTTATGTATAGAGCAACTTCCAAACAAATTGAAAAGTGCTTCCAGATTGTTGTAGATGATATATTTACTACATATTCTCAGGTTTCCGACCGTTCCTTCTTTTTGGGGCTGCTGTATAAAGATATGCACACACACACATATATACTGTATATAGATATATACGCACAAAGAGATGTATCATTGACTATAGTGGTATGCAAAGCATGTAAATGAATAATATATGTATACATATCTAATTTGGTAAAATTTGGTAAACCCAATATTAAATAATTCCATTAAAAAACGATTTGGGGATCAGTTTACATCATCCCAGATTTCAGGGTGTAGCCAATGCCATAAACCTCTAGTGGGGATGGTTTATTGTTGGGTGGCTGCCACGGGATATAAATATCTGGCCTTTCTGGTAATCAAATCTGGCACTGAAAATTCCTGATAATGTGATTCTTTTTATGCAGCTAGAACTAGCTGGGAAATTCATCGAACTAAATGACGGATTGGTAGATATTGAAGTTGTGTGCATCCATATCCCTACAGTTTCAAACAGCTGGAAAAAGATGCAGGTCGAACGTGCAAAACCTGGGCAACCGGGGCATGTGATGCCTCAAAACGATTCGGGGCTATCCTTAACCTTCCCAAATGTGTGCCAAACATCTAACCAATACATTGTAATACAAGTTCCAAACTGTCATTATTACATCTATCTATCTGTCAATCTACCTTATCTGTCTATCTAATCTAATCAAATCTATAAAATATATATATATATATATCTCCCTCTCTCTATCTCTCTACCTCTACCACTATCTATATTTCTCGTTTATCTCAGGTCTACTGTTTAAAGGTTTATGCCTCTACGCATATATGCACTTTGAAATTATAAGTGTCTATCTGCGGCGTCGCTGACTCACCGACCCGAGCCACAAATAGGTGGACAGGCTGTTCTGTAGCATCACTGCAGCACCACCAACGAAGCCAGTCATGACAAGCCCCAAACACGCCTGCGGGGCATTCCATAGACGACTCCAACAGATCTTCATTGTCAAATGTCTACAATCTTCACTTGCGGAATCATTCGAGTGTCAAAGGTCACATATCATCATTGTCAAAGGTCTACAAGCCTTGGGAGCAAAATGACTGAAACCCCTCAAGTGAACCCACAGCCTATTGGCATCTATTGGCGACCTTTGTCCTGCTATTTTCCATCTGAGAGATTAGTCATGTCCAACAGAAACTCATCTCCGAGGGTTTAATGTTTGTTCTTTATTCATATTTAAGATATCAAACCCAGGAGTTGCAATGAATTTATGAATTTCACCGCAAAAAAATGTTGTTTCGTGAAGGCGCGGCGCAAGCGGTTTAGCATTTCTCCCATCGCCGCCTTGTTCAGAAAATCCAACTGCTCCGGCATGAACAGTCCTCCAATGCCCTGGTCCAAATGGGCGTCGGGTGCATTTTGGATCCGTATTGGAGACTAGACATATCGCGTATGACTAAAAAACGTATCATATTAAATTATCAAACATCACAAAAAATCATTATCTGATCAATTTTACAAGAAAAAAACGTAGAACATGTCACGTAAAACCTACGGCACCCATGTAAAGTAATGTTTTCAACAGCATCTGCCCAGCATTCAGCGGCGTGCTGTTCTTGCAACTTGTGACCACTCGTGAAATGGAAGTGGGCTCCATCTTAGACACGCTGCACAAATATTTGTTGAGTTGGTTCGTATATACATCTAAGGTTTAATGTGGGCAAAACAATGTTTTAATGGCATTAATGTGGGTATAGACCATCCATCAAATCACCATTTTTTTTGGGGTGGTCTGTTTACCATTCCCAGTCATGGGTGGTTTATGGCATTGTTTTACCCACATGAGGTAAAAAGAATTAAACAATGGAATTACACCAGAGCACAGAACCCAACATTTTGTGCCAGTAAATCATCTTCCAAGTCAGGGTCCTGTCGGAAAATGGCTGTAATGCCCCAAAGTTCCCATTGAAAGATGGAAAACAGGATAGTTAGTTGCATATATATATATTATGATTACAGTGGATTTTTTACAATGAGTTTTATTATCATGGTTATCTAATGTTATCTATGTGTGTCATTGAATTTATCACGTTTTATATAGATGGGACCAGCAGCTGGGTCCAATATATGTTCATTCCCCAGACGCGCGGATTCAAATCGTTGGTTCCGTTTTTTTATCGAAAAAACTCGTCACCATAAAACATACAAAAGGACAATGATCCAAATATGATACCAAATAACATCCAAAAGTGTTCACTTTCTGTTTTGCGAAGAAGAAAGTCTTGGGTTCGATAACCCTAAGGATTTCCAAGTGCAGTGCAATAGTATCTTTCAGCACCAAAAAGGTGCTCCAAGCTAGAGGAGTGGGCGTAATTCAACCCCTTCAAAAATGATAAGGCATTGTAGGCATACAGTAGATGTGTTATAATGTGCCATAATGTGCTATATGCAGATATTGATCAGCTGGGATAATCATCCCAAATAGTTTTTGAAGATTGCAAACTTGCAAACACATCAAATTACATATACAGTAATTATATATATTATACATATATCACTCACAAGATGTGTACCAACAAAAATATCAGTTTTTGTGGGCCAAAGAACTGCCCAATGTTTCACCCATCGTCCCAAAGAAACATCTTGAAACCACGAAGCCCCAGAGACTCTGCAGGTCAGCAGGGGCTTAACTCAACCGCCGTACACAATTGATTTCTGTTTGCAGCGGGAAAAAGATGGAAAAGACAAGCTACATCTGTAATCCCCAATGATTGTGATCAAAAGAACCAAAGCACCAAGCAAAAAGCAAGAAATTTGAAGGTGACGACGAGACACGACCAAGGACTGACGGATGCATGGATGCATTTTCCAGGGACCCGCCGCACAGTTAATGTTACCTATCCCTATGTTTCATGTTCATTATCCCCATGAAACAAGGAAATCCCCTTGTTTCTACCACTGGTAGGGGTCACGCATCCCGAAGTCCGCCTGATTGAAGAAGAGCGCCTGGAAAGGCGTTGCCACCGATGAGAGCAGGACCACCAGCAGCAGGAAGGGAAGAATCACCCAATCGGGCCTCCGAACACCAAGCTGTGGCCGATCGAGGACGGTCAGGTCGTGAAAAAATTCACCACAGTAACAGAGCTATGTGTACAATAGGTTCATGCAAATGTCCTCTATCAATCTCATACATAAATATAATATATATATATATAATATATATATATATACAATATGCATAAATGTGTGTGTGTGTGTCACGTTTAAATCTCTTTTATGATCTCTTATGTCTCTATACATCTTTTCAAGGAAGGAGACTTGTTCAAATCTCCTGCTCCAGGCCAGGCACCTTGCAGTGCGAAACAGGCGACAGAAGACCTGGGCAACGCCGCCACAATAGTCACCAGCTCGAGTATAGCATAGTATTTTATTGCTCCACCCTCTATCAAAAAATCATAAAAAATCATGCCATGTTTGGATGAAGTAATGGATGAAGTACATAGAGATATCTTCCAGAAAAATCCGAACATCTCTCAACATGCCGAAGATCGAGCCCTCCAAAGCTCCTGGGACTCCGAACGCCAGCACTCGTATGCCCAGCGGCCTGCTCCTGCGTCAGGGCTGATTTTGATACATCATCCAGCAGGCAAACCAACAATCCAACCAGCCCCAAAAAGGCTGGTATAGACATGTATAGACATGTATATAGACCATGAAAAATTTGAAGTTTATGATTTATTCTTAATAGAATCCTGTTAATTTCATTGGTTTACCTATTTATATAATTGAAGTTACAGGTTTTGAATGGTTCTGACGCTTCCCCCATTTAGTAGTCAGGTTCTGAGTTACTGCGTGGCAACATCACAATATGGCTAGCCCTGCATACCCTACAAAAAGTACTCCGAAGACTCTCTGGCGGGAGAATTGTAGGTGGCATCTATCTTTATATATATATACACACACATATATATACATTAATATATATATATATATCCATACATCAATACATCCTGTACATCTATACATCTATACATCTACATCTACGCACACACACACACGCATATGCATATATATATATATTATTGTATATTTTGTATGGCTCCAACCACCTTCTCAGACACCCAGAGCTGCATCGGGCACCTGCGGCTTATCGATGATGTACGTTTGAGTGCTGGCTTTGGACATCATGGTGCCTCCTCTGTTGTATGACCTCGCTTCAAAACAAGGCTCCGCCAGCAAGCGTGGCTGGAAATGGGAAATGTGTCTAGGAAAGCAGGGGTTTTCCCATATAAACATATATAAACCACGGCGATTTGCAGATGCCGGCAAAACACTTCTGGTTCACATCAAAAACTAGTGGAGCGTCGAGCGTAGAAATACCGAGAATTGTATATCTTACAACTAATCACTGCCAACTGCTGTCGGAACGATTCTGCTTTGAAGCAGTGCTGAAATTCGAGTAATTATTTGTCAAAGAATCAAAGGTCAAACAAACCCAGTCGTGACACACACTACTAAATGCTGGGACATCAGAGTTCCGTCACAACCAGGAGACACCATGTTTCACAAAAAGTTATGCAACCAAGTGGCAGGATGCACCAGAACTATATTTGAAATCCTAGAACAGTCCTAAATCAAACTGATCCGTGTATGTATATATATATATATATGTGTGTGTATGTTCCATTATACCATAATCCATCTGATAAGGTTCTACATCATCCATATTCCACTGATACATAATTTCATCACATTTCATCACTCACGGTAAAAAACATTGTTAGAATATGTTAGAATACTGTCTATCCTGTAAAACATCTATTCCTTCTGCAGGGATGTTCCCAGTATCCACGGTATCGTCTCAGCCCCCGACGCTTCCACAGCCGCGGCCTGTACCGGGTCATGGGCTCACAATGTAGCTCTACATGTTACATCTACGTGTCCGTTTCGTAGTTACCATATGTGCCCATATGTGGAGAGTGAGAGAGACGGTGACGCCTTGATATACGTAAAAGTTGAACTTGAACATGTTGATTTAATGCGAGGTCATCGAATGCCATCTAATCTGATCTGGTGTAATGTGATGCAATGTGCGGTAGCGTAATGCCAACGCAATCCTAAGCGTTGATCAATGAATCAATATGAATTAATGAGGGGTACCACTTTCCATAGTATATAATTTATCACTATTTTCGGACCACCCTATTGTGTTTGTACGTGCTTGTATTTTAGAAAAGTGCATTCTTCCTTGCAGCTGTCGAAACAGTGAATAATTCGGAAACAAAACCACAGTACCAAATACAACGGAAAACTTTTTGGGAATCCCCATGTGTCAAGCCAAGCGCAAAAATCTGAATGTCTGAAAAAAGGGTACCAATATGTACCAATCAATCCCTGGCTCGGCTCAATCATCATGTTTCCTGATTTCCTGCAACAAAAATGCAATTTTAAAGCGAGGTGGAGAACCAAAGTCCCGACGCCAGTGGGCCATACATGTGATGGCTATCCTCTGGGAATCTAACATAGCTATGGAACATCATCAAATCACACTGCTTATAGGTAAATCATTCATATATCACCATTATCAAAGCCAAGTTAAACTATCAGAGGTACATATCCCTCTTTTTCGGGGTAGAAAATCCCCGGAAGGAGCAAATGAAGTTCCAACATCATCTATTTTATGGATGTTTTACTGTTAGAAGGGGCCAGTCTATCTATAGCCAGGGTTTAGACAATCTTTGACCATAGCCGACCATAGTCACTCAAAATCTCAAACTTGCAGGTTGGATCCCATTACATCCCATATGTAGCTTAAAAATGTACGTGTCTTTGTATATTTTGTATACATGCCTATGTACATGTAGATATGTTATGATATGTTCATATATGTATGCATAATACTAGCATATAATTACATCTTATATACATATGTGTTTTGATGTTCCCAATTTCTTGTGGTCAAATCTCCTCATTCCTGCGGTAAAAACTCCCCATTTGTACCTCGGGTTTTTCTTCTTCCTGCGGTTCCTCACGCCTCAGCCAGCGCAGAAATAGTTCTTGTTTCGGGAGGCATGGTACAAATAGATCCTTTTTACCTCTACATAGTATTAATACACTTATTTAATACACGTTATACATATATATATAATTATACACATCTGTGTAATAGAGATGTATCCGTTGATGTGTATGTGTATATATATATATATATGTGCGTGTACATTTAACTGTATGTGTATAGTTATGAGTGTTTATGTATAATATGTATATATATATATGATTATATATGTATATGCGTGTATTGTGGGTATATGTATATGTATCATAGATATGTATTTGTGTCTGTGTCTGTGCAAATACGCTGGTACAAGTAGGACAAAAGTTGCGCTTCTTGAGCTTCTGACGATGAACATATTTGGTTTCTGCCTGTGCACGCTCTTTCTTCTCAGTTTTGGAGCTGTGTTGTACCCGGTCGCGTTTCTACACCTGCTGTGCAAAATGGACTTCGACGTGTGTTTTGATGTGTGTTGTAAAGTCTTCAGGACTTCAGGACCCATAAACTATCATAAACTGTGTTCCACATGAAGTAAATTGTTACATAGTACATAATTAATTATGTGAATTATTTATGCAAACATACATGAATGATCATGCAGGATGAATGTACATATAATATGCATCAAATGTGTTTCAAAAATTGCATCAATATGTATACAATTTGCAGAAGGATATCTGCACAGTGCTGAGGAACACCATATGATCCATGTTCCCATTGAAACACCGAAAGCTTCAGGACACAAACAAAAAGGCGCGCTGGCCTGGCACCGCAACGATTTGATCAAATTGATCCAATCAGCGATAAGAATTCACTGTAGACTCTATAGACATACTTTGGGAATCTTTGGGATATATATATAATATTATATATATATATATTCTTAATAAAACACTTTGGCCATAAAACTTTGATCATGGGATGATTCCCACCAATCATTTCCGGTGACCTCGTCGACTCGTCATTTTCCAATCATACCAGGAGACTGGAGAGCCGCCATGTTGTAGTAGACTGCTTTCCTGGTTGACGGGGTGGCCCAATTTTGAGCCACACCCACATGGCGGAAAAAAAACAGTGAAACCATCGACCAGGAAAGTAGACTTTACATTTACATGCAGCAATCAAGAATCAAAGCCACCTCAAGTGATAATTGGTAATTGAGGGTCAAGTGAAACTTTGGCTGAGCTGCACCCAAGCACTTCAGTCTTTTTGCTGTCTGTTCTGTTTTTTGGGGTTACCCAATTCCTGCCTGGTGGAAATCCACCACTTAAGTAACTTTTCTCAATGGGTTTTCTTCATGTTTTTCATGTTCTTATTCCAGGATCTTTCAGGCTGTGCCAGTGTGCCTGTTAGTTTCAACCAGGCATCATGTTCACGAGGTCATCATGAGTTCCGTGCTCGCAAACGGCTCCATCCTTCAACACATAGATGACCTGGCTGACCCGCCAATGCCATCGAGGATTTCACCGCCAAAACAAGTGATGCGAAGGTACCTGGTGACCCTTAGCGAATCAAAGGTGGCAATGTCAAATCCCTTAATGTTACATCGACAATAGTTAAGGGGGTCCCCCTCCCCTATTTTTTTTTTTAAGGGGGGGGCGGTCTGCTTTGCAATAGTAAATAGAAAATCCCAATTCTTCCCCAAGGCTTTCGTAAGGTTTTGACAAATCCTCTCTTTTCTGATAGGCTCTGATGGGATCTTCATTGGATTCTGATTGAGAACCTCTGTTTTCTGATAGGCTTTGGTGAGAATCACAATTAAAAACCATTCAGCC
>Ga0126342_10006886_pt1:2500-20230 | contig 20230 bp, 15 predicted proteins | sample Cyp1metagenome_FD_92528 | JGI IMG/M metagenome (GOLD analysis project Ga0126342, IMG submission 92528) | Coral microbial communities from Lord Howe Island, Old Settlement Bay, Australia - Cyphastrea 1 metagenome | ecosystem: Host-associated > Invertebrates > Cnidaria > Coral ...
GCCAATGAGGGTCAAGGTGTATGTAGACATGTATGTATGTATGTATGTATGTATGTATATATATATAGTATACATATGTTGATGAACTTTTCGACATTGCTTATTGACAATGTATGGATATAGAATATCTTGCAAATCGGATGTACGTGTTTACACAAATATACACAGAATTGTCCACTGTGTGTGTGTCCTAGATCAGAGAGTACTTCCTGCATGACCGATTAAAGATCATCTTCATGCCGTGAGAAAGGGATGCAGATGATTATATGGATCCATTAAAATCCATAGGTTATATCAAAGTTATATCCATCATCTATGAAAGCAAATCCATGTTCTACTTGACCAATAATTTTGGGTTTGTCTGAAAATCACCATTTTTTTTTGGGCGGGGGGGTATACTCGATTTTCAGACATACCCAATAGGTCCATCACCTCATTTAACTCCGATTTCTGTTGGTCAAATCTCCAATGTTCAAAAGAAATTTTGGGCCAAAGCCAGACAAAAGTGGTAAACCCAATGTAATCAACCTACAAAAAGTGGGGCCCCATATCCCATAGTATCCCATGGTTTATCATCTACCAGGTAAGTCAAGAATTCACCTGACCTTTCAGTGAGTTCAACCCACCGGTGACCGAGGTGGTCACCGGCATGGTGGGCGACGGCGGCAACGACTGCGGCGCCCTTCGCACGGCGCATGCAGGGCTGGCGCTGTCCGAAGCGGAAGCCTCCATGGTGCGCGGCTCGGGGTAGCCACAACGGTCGTTGATAGGTGGTAGCCACAACGGTTATTTGTTACATAGCTATGGAACATATTGGAACATGGAAACCATTGAAATCATGGAAACAGTTGATTTATCATGATTTATCTATTAATAAAAGATTGTGATTTTCTGTAGCTATGTTAATTTATCAGAGGGTAGCCACCCCAATTTATGTCCAAATTCTTCTGCTAAGCGTCAAAATGGATGGGTTTTTGTCTACACGACACTTTGCCTCTCAGTGCAGTCCTATATAGGGTTGAAGTGGCAAGTAGAATGAAGTGTATTTTGGACATTGCTTCGGCACAAGACCCCAAAGACTCAAAGACATACCACCTGATATGCACCGCGATATGTGTCAACAGATTGACAGAAGCAAGGTATGTCGAAGTACCCAATCCGCAGTCCAAGACCCCTCCGATCCCATCGCTCAGTGGAGATCAAAGGCATTTCCGACATGAAGTCGTTAGACCCAGACTACTTCAGTGATTTTAATTTCAATCCCATTCCGCCCATTCCAATGCCCAGACTGCAGACTCTCAATTGACAGAAGTGAAAGACCAAGTTTTTTTTTTGTAGGAGGACAAGACAATTTTTGACAAATTAAAAACGACATTGGATGAACAATGACATGGATGAACATGTTTCTACTTGTAGGTTGAAGATGGTTGAAGTCCAACCTCAGACCCGACCCCAGCAGAAATTGACTTGAAAAGATGCCACACTATAGAGTAAGCAGCATCTAGCTGAGAAGGTGTTTCAACAGTCAAGAGAAAGTTTTCACTTTGACCGGATGCGTATGAAGTTGAAGAATTTGAGACATTCGCATCAAGCATCATCATTCATCAACCATCAACCAAAACATAAGATGACCCAAGATGGCTGATCTACCTTCAGCAGATGGCCCCAGATGTTCACAGGTGTCTCCCTTCAGCAGCAGCAAGGGCTTGTCCGAGCAAGGTGCGGCGATTCAGTTGGTACCGCTGCAAAGACATGGCATGGGTGAACATTTACCCTCAATTTGTTACACTTTGCCAATTTTGTAGATGTCCCCAGAACATATATCCTTCTATGTTGCATATCCCACGGCAAACATCTTCCTAAATAGCCATGTTACATACCCTCTGGTAATTACTAACAGTTTGCCAATGAACATGGCCCAGTCGAAATAGTGGATTTACCCAGCTAGAAAATGGTGGATCTTTCCATCGTTTTTTTTAAACGTTTAGAGGGTAAGACCTAGACGGATGACCCAGGGGCTCGCACCATCCCATCGTTGGATCACAGCTACTACTGTTGGTCCTCACTCAATCCTTGGAAAATCACCAGGGTCGTTTCAACCGTCCCAAGGCTTTCTCAGGTGGTCCCTTTGGTGTGAAAAAATATCCCAAATTTCCAGGAGGATCAGTAATGTCAAGGTAGGATTAATCAACCCCCCCGGATTAATCAACCACCACTGCCCCCCAAAAAATGTAATTTAAAAACAGGTGGTCCCCCCAGATTAAAAAAACCGTTTGGCCTGGATTTGTCCAGATTTTAAGGCCTGAATCCTGAAACCTGGGAAAAGTGCATGGCTTCAATACCAAAAAGTGGTCCCAAACTTGAAACTCTTTGGCACGGTCATAACTATCTCCCAGGTAAAGCATGCTAAATGGGGTACTTGGATTTATTGGATTTATTGGGTTTGCCACATGACAAGACCATATTCATATTTCTGTAGCATTCAACTGTTCACTACAATGTCTAAACCAGATTGATAAACCTTGGTTGATTGAAGATTAGGGGGCTACCTCCAATACATGACACTGGTACCCCATCAGTTGAACGGCCCAGATCTTCAAAAAAATCCAGGACTGCGGTGTCAAAAAAAAATCCAGGACTCCAACGATCAACTGTGGAGACTTGTCTATTCTTTTTGTAGATTTTTGTAGCTTGTGTGGTTTGGAGAGTCTACCATTATCACTGGGTCAGGATGTTTGAGGATGTCCTGACAGCGGACCAGAGTTCAGAAAAAGTCGCCTCCGAAAAAAAATTGACATTTAGGAGCCCGAAAAATGATATTACTGAAAGCCAGTTTGAAAGTTTCATGTTTCATTTAGGTGGTGTAGATCATGTGAAATCTCCGATTGTGCGACCTTGATGACCTTGATCAACATCCAAAGATTTGTTGCTTGAATCGCTCTTGTGGCTGAAAATTCCGCTGTTTTTCCTGATAAATCCACAAGAATCCAATCTTTTGCTTCAGCAAATCCGAAGATCCTAGGATTTATCGAGTAAATTACCCTCTGGTAAACTAACATTTTGCTATTGAACATGGCCATTTATAGTGGATTTACCCATTGAAACTGGTGATTTTCCATAGTTACGTTAGTTTACCAGAGGGTATAATTTTCTGCATGTTGTCCTCAATGTTGTTCGTTTACCTTTGTTTGGTGCAGAAAAGCCCAAGATTTGCGGGTGATTTCCCCATTTCTGTGACTGATACCATCATTTTACTGAAACAAAAAGACAATCATCCACATATCCCCAAATAGATCATTGCATCTTGATTTAACCACTTCATAATAATCCCATTACTTATCAATATATGATAATCCCCATCCCAAGCACAATCCAAAAATCAATCATGGTTATAAACCACTTGAAATTACATATTATTTACCATCAGTAATCCCAAATAGACCATCAGTAAATATGATACTATGGTTCCCGTATAGTCCTGCGTAACATTAGCATAAGTGAACTCCCATATTTGAAATTCCACTTTATCAACTAATCAGAATTATATAAAATCCCATTTATCATTAAGATAATCCCAATCTCACTTTATTAAGATAAATTAATGATATGTAATGACATGATTGAGATCTCAATTATATGTAATTTACCCTCTGGTAAATTAACATAGACCCTGAAAACCACCAATTTTTAGTGGAAACTAATCTTCCAACCCCTATCTGGCATCTATGTTAATTTACTGGAAGGTATCATTAAGATAATCCACTGGTTGGTTTGTAACATAAATTTTATTTTTCCATATATGGGGAATTTCATCATCCCAACTGACTTTCATATTTTTCAGAGGGGTAGGTCACCCACCAACCAGTGTTTCATTAATAACCATGATTATAAGTTATACCGGATTGGAAACCCTGATATATTTTCATTGTGGTAGTTTTCTTTATCACATTTCTTGGTATCCCCATTTCTAAGTATGACCATGAATGGGATTAAACCATATTAAACCATACTAACCATATATAGGGTAGTTCAACCACCAACCAGTGTTGGTCTGGTATTTATCATATAAACCATATAAAACCATTATAATTGATGGTAAATTAACCATTAACAATGGCTGGTTTCCTGACTGGTTTAATAACCATTAACCACCAACCAGTCCATCACCCATGACGGATCCATGGTGCTGGTATATATATATATGTATATATGCTAACATGACTGGGGTATATTGATGGTAAATGTTACCATATATAGCATACATGGATCCGTCATGGGTCATGAACGTCCCCAAGGTCCCCAGGTCCCTTCGCCCCTTGGTGGAGGCTTCATTAGCCTCGCGGCGGTGGTGGATCTCATCAAGGAGGGACGCTGTTGCCTTGTCGCTTGGCGAAGGGCACGACGAAGGGCAACCGGGGCTACCGGGGCCCCGAGGTCAGAAAAGAAGATTTATATGATATTGATATATCAATAGAGTATCTACATACATTAATGTCAATTGACATTATAACATATCTACAATATATCTACAACTATATATCAATATATGAATATGAGGCAATAAATTGATGATGCATGTATGAATTTTACAAGTATTTATTTGTGTATGTCACATATATATATATATTATCTAGATATTTTATCTATAGATAGATTCTTGATATCTTGTAGGTATATTGTAGATATATTGTAGATATTTTATAATGTAGATACTCTTTTTATATATATATATATATATATTATACTCAAATAATGTATGCACACAAACATATCAACCAATGGCAACTATAGACGATGCGTAGGCGGGGTAAGGGCCACTGTAATTCAGCCAGCTGTTGCCCCAAGTGCTAAGGGGAAAGCACGAAGCTCAACGTGCCGTTTCAGTCTGGAATTTTGTTAAGTTGTCTGATTCACTGGATTGGTTTAAGAGCAAATCTACAGCTGTAAGCTTTCCCTTAAACTGATGACATCTGACTGTACTGTCACCCACTTTTCTTCTTGGTTTCCCTAGTTCTACACGCCAGGGAAATCCTGCCATGCCATGCAGGAATCAGACATCACAAAAAAGTTTACCCTCTGGCGAGTGAAGCGCTATGGAAATCACCTAATTTTGAATGGGTAAATCATCGAACTACATGGGTTTCATGGCTTCCGTAGCTGGTAAATTACCAGAGGGCATTACATATTAATCACGTGGGACAATGTTGCAAACCTCATCGGGTTCAAAAACTCACTGTGTAGTGGCCCGCAGTAAACCCATGTTTCGTTTAATGGCTGCCAAGATTTCTGGGTGAATTGATCACGACCGTCGCGAAGTCACCTTATATGATGTGAATATATGGGAATAGGATTGGGGGATTATTGATGTACTGTAACTAGGTAACTACAAGGTGGTGCCCCAGTGCGTTAGCTAAGTTGGTTTAGAAGTCCAATAACTATGGTCTATAGATGTTTATAGGTGATATAAAGTGATATATCTATAGTTAATGGGATTATAACCCATTTATAGCTGGGGGGCACCAGCTTGTAGGTAACTAGATAACTATCCCCAAACTGTGGTTATAATTCAGCCACGTCTCTTTTCGATTGGTGGTTGCAGATTTTCGTTTTTTTGTGATGATCATTTTTGGCATTGCTTGAAGTCAGGCCATGCCCGTATTCCTGAAATTGGATTAGCAGGAACATCTATAGATATTTGACTGTCAATGGTTTTGTGCAACTTTATCGTTAAATCAATCCAGTTCTGCATATATAAATAAAATTATGTTCACAGCTACCGATTAAGGTTGAAGGCCCCGGTTCACCCCCCCCTTATTGAGTTTGAATGAGTTTGACTTCTCATGTCCATCTGGCAGATAGGAATACCCTCCCTTTTTCAAGGAGAAACATTGAGCCCATGCCCAACAATTTGCAAAGAGAGAACAATAACACAATTCAGGGACTGCAAACACAGGACATAAAAAGGGTCTCAAATGTATGTAAATGTTGTAAATGGGTCAACCTGGAAATTACCTTCAACCAGGATGATATTTTACATTTTCCATGGGCTTTTTGAACATAGGTTACCCCAACAAGGTTTTGCACATACCGAGTGCACCGTTTTCATTCGTCTTCCTCAGCAGTGTGACGAAATTCATGGCCCATCTAGGTAGAAATTGACTTGCTTCAACCAAACCAGAAATGAACATTTGAAGGTTTCCTAAAATAGGGGTACCCCCAAATCATCCATGTTAGTGCTGGTTGGTGGTTTGCCACTGTGTCAGGTCTTGGTTGTTTACGCTGTTGATCTTTTTCAATGTTTGTTGGCTTGGAGAGACATCGTCTCCAGGTCCGGTTCAGGCTTTGCAGCCGCCTTGACCGTAGAGTCACCACAGTCAAAGCACTGTCTTCCCAACCCAAGACAGTGCGATACACAAAGCGGTACAAAGTGGTGGTTTGGAACATGAATTTAGGACTTTCAATATATTGGGAATGTCATCATCCCAACTGACTTTCATATTTTTCAGAGAGGTTGGTCAAGCACCAACCAGCTATGGTTGAAACTATTGGTTAAAATACCACTATTAACCACTGTTATAACCACCAACCAGTACACATTTCTAAACCATCCAGTGTTTTCGGGGTACCCCCATGACTACGGAAACCCCCATGACTGGGAGATGGGCTGGAGCAACTCTGAGTGCTGTGAATGGCCAAGGTCGATATCTTGGACTCATCCGAAAAAATGCCACGACTATCTTACTGTATACTCCTGTTATGTATAGTATATTCATACATATTCATGCATATTAATCTATCTATGTCTGTGTGCGTGATCGATTTCGAAAAAACACATGTCGGAAATGACCTGGAAATGACCTGGAAATGACCAGGCGACCATGATAAAAACCATATAAAAAACCAGCTGAATCCCAAAGGTCAAGCCGCGACCTTTCCATAGAGCATGGTCCATTTTGGGCGGAAGAACCCATGTCATCTCGCCGTCATTGCAGGGGTTCAGTTGGGAAAGTATGAAGCTTTGGGGTCCCTAGGTTTTTAACTGATTATGAACATGTAACGCTCCCCTGTAGCATTCCCCAAAAAGCTAGAACAGTAATGCACAGTAATACCCATAGAGTTCCGCATTAACACTGGCAAATCACTTCTCTATCCTTTGGGGTTTTTAAAATGCTCACATGTGGGATGGCACAGCACACAACGTCAAGCGGACAGGCCCACAGGTTTCTCTGATGCAGCAGGGCCGAATTGTCCCGCATTGCCGCACTCATGAAGTTGAAAGGCTTTTCGGCTTTTCTGCTGAAGCATCCGTTGCCTTGGAACATTTGGAACGATCAGTCCCTTGAAACTGGCAACGTTCGGGTCTTCGGGTGCGCCTTTTTTCCGCGAAACAAATTTGGGGCACCATTGAAAATTCACGGCCATTACAAGTCTGCGAATTTTCTGGGATCATCTCGGACCTGCAAGGTTCAGCGCGAACCTCCCCGTAACTGGTTGCATTCGTTCGCTGTTCCTTAAGCGGCGCCAGGGCAAAAATGCGAGTATAAACCATGGGGAGCCTAAGAGTTGTCCGTGGGCGTCCAAATTTCCCTCCTCTGGTTTGGCACCATTATATAAACAATAAATTGCAATAATTGCATGCCCCATTTTGAGACCCTTAAATGCGCAATGATCAGGATGTGGGTTAGGATCCAAATATTTGGATTAAACAAATACCAAGTCTGCGGGAATTTGCGGCCCCCCTCGGTGTTCGATTCGGACCCAGAACCCCCTTAGTATACTAGTCACTATATACGCATATGTCACATATAGCAACCACCAAGACGACAGAAAAGTAACATCCTACTAATATTCTGGTCAATGACTGTTCTATGTTTGTTTTGGATTGGTCGCAACGAAAGCATAAAGAAATATACACTTGATCTATCCCAATATCCAAGACAGCGCATCATCACGCCACGATCATAAGCGCCGAGGCCACCAACATGGCGACATTCATGCGCCTTGGGTTGCAGAAAGCATCAGTGCGTGGCAAGTTTATAGCGGACAAACCACTGGTTAGGAGCTTTTGGGAGCCAAGGAACTACTAAGAGTTTCCCAACCACATGGTGGCAAAAGGAGGTTTGAGACTTGAACCAAAGGAAGGCATTCCATGTAAGATGGCGTTGTTTTTTGTCCGGTGCAACTCGTTGCGCGCAGGAAAATCCATGTTAAACATGTTCTGGGCAACTGGTTTTGAATTTGCATCCTCTCTCCATCATTTCCAACAAAATTTTAGTCATCACCACCACAATCGTCAACATCATCATCTTCATCATCATTATCATCATCATTATCATCATCATTATCATCATCATCATCATCATCTTCATCTAATTGTGTAGGGGCCATTTCCCATACTGTAGCTACGTTAAATAACCAAAGGGTATTCATCATCTTCATCACCACTGCCATGAGGCAAACTAAAGGTGTGATGTTTGGAGGGCCAACATTTTTTCAATTGACGGTAGCGCAGGTTCTTCAGAAGTTTGAAATTTGCATTCAAAACAGGTTAACAGAATAGTAATATGATATATATATATATGTTTTTTTTAATAGTTTATAATTATGAATTTTATGTCATTTGCCAGGAAAAGGCACCATATCATGTAAATAGATGGCCACTGGCGGTAGAGGTTTGTCAAAAAATATCCCACAATCCAATGGTTTCCCACAAATGTCCGAATCAAATTGATATTTTCTTCTGATATATTTTCCGGTAATTTAAGATATCTATTATACAAAATTGCAAATTTATAAATGATTTACATTCGCAAATCTCTTGAACAAGGTGATGTTCCATCACTATGTCAAATTACCAGAGGGTACGCAATTTCTCTTGACAAACCAGTAAGTGCGTTGGCCCGATTTAAACCGTTCTAGATTCCATTAATCCACATTAAATTCCATACAACGATAGATAAAATTTTGGTTTGGTCACTCTCCTTTGGCCTGGTTACCAGGTTGCACGAACTTGTGGATGTATGGAAAACCAACCCTTGGTAGATCATTTGTCTAGGACAATCCGTGGATTTACACATCCAGTGTGAAACGTTTTCATGTTCATCAAAACCATTCAAGATCCAGATTCCAGATGCGGAAACGCCTGCAATATGTTGTGATATGGTGGGTTGATGTGGGTTGAACCCAGTTGCCCATGATTCAAAACCATTTTTTGGGGTTTTATCTGAAAATAGGGTACCCCTAACCTCAATCCATTAATTAATCATGCTAGATATCATGCTCAATCCTCATTTTTGGATTTTCCCCATGAAAATTGCCATTTAGATTTTATTTTTTTTGAAGACACATTATACCGCTTTGAATTCGATGTTGACAACTGTGCAGCAAGGTTTTTCACCGCTGTGCAACAGGTATTTCATGATTTACAATCTCACCCTGACAACCTCCAAAATGCTGGCTGCGTCTGGGCCGGATGCTTGAGTTTCCCTAGAGGGTAACCCCACTAGAGAAGGTGTACATAGATAAATGGGGGATTCTTAAAATGGGGGATCCAATACTAAAATGGCCTAATGACTTGGATGATTTAGGGGTAATTACCCGGATTTCAAGAAACCCCTAAATGTTTATAGCCTTTTATTTGTTGGGTTTACAGGAGTTAATCGTGTGCGCAAAACAGACCTACTTGGCTTTCTTTGAACATTGGGGATACCTCTGAAAATGGGGGATACTTCAAAATAGTGGGATACACCATTATCACCCCAAGGATTAAAGCCTGTTAGTGAGTGCATTTATACAACAAGTGATTGTAGATTGATGATGATTGATGTAGATGGCACAAGCTCAATTAGGGGATATAATTACAAACCAGATTTTTAACCATCTACTGATCGGGATTGTCCTCCAAGTAGTGGTTGATAGGTTTCACTGGACTGAGCAGATCTCCAGCCCGGGTGACTTCTAGCTTTTCTATGGCGAGGGAAAAATTGGTTGGATTTCTTCATCTAATTTCCAGTCAGAATGTTCAAGAAGACATGAACTAGCCCAAAAACAAAACCGAAGCAGATTGCGTAGTTGGTACTCTGTTAATATTGATATATTGGACATTAAGAACATCATGAATCATTATCCAATTGGACATTGAAAACTATGATAAATGTTGCTTGTACTTTCCAAGATTTTTTAAAGACCTTCCACTTTTTCCATATTGCCAACATTGTCTGGATCCATGTTTGGAAGACTCTTATATTTCTAGTAAAGACCTAAAAAAAGATACCCTTTGGTTATGTAACATAGCCATAGAAAATCACCATTTTTAATAGGTAAACCATCTATAAATGGGCCATTTTCCATTAAAAGTGGATTTTCCCATTAAAAATTGTGATTTTCCCATAAAAAATGGTGATTTTCCATAGTTTTTTGTATGTTTACCAGAGGGTAAAGACCTAAAAAAAGATAGACCGTACTACTTGAAGTCCCAAGTTCTTGGGGTAGTTCACACGGACCTGGGTCGAGCTCGGAGCATTTTTTTGCAGATCGGTAGTTTACCCCCAATTCACCATATCAAAAAGAAAAGGCATATGAGTATAAACAAACATAAACTATGAAAAGACATCACAAAGCACTGTAAAAAATGGGGCCCCCACAGCGTTACACTCTCCAAATTTGGTGGTGACACCTTAAAAACTCCGAGAAAATTCGCTGATTCTGAGGTCATATGGATGGACTCCACCTATGCAGAATGGCAGCCTCTTGGATCGAAGGCTTGCAAAATTTGAAGATCTGAATGGGGCAGAAAAATCCATTTTTCATAGGAACTTAAGATGGAAATCCTGACTTTGAGGTGTATGAGATGTGTGTTTATGTATGTATGAATGTATGTATGTATGTATGTATGTATATATATATGGGGGCTTCCTAAAATAGGGGTACACCCAGACCATCCAAGTCATTAGGCCAATTTTCGTATTGAAACCTATGGTTTTTGGGGAACCACCGGTGGATGGGCCAAGTCAGATGAAAACATGTTGGGACGGAGCAAGCCGCAAGATACCACTGTTTTCTCATCAGTTTCCCATATTATTCCTATGAACATAATGATCGAAGGGGTGATACATGGTCATACTCCATTTTCAGAAGAAGTTGACAAAAATTGGGATTTAACCACAACATAGGTTTTAAAACCGTGGGCACCGGACGTATAATCCAGAACTTATGGTCGGTTGGTGATGACATAGCGGATGGTCAATCTTAGTAAAGCAATAGGATCCACCATCCCCAAGTCATCACCATTTTTATGGGTGGTATAAACCACCGACTCCTTCGGGGTGGTTTATTACCCAACATGCACCCAGGTTTTTTTCATGGCCTCCCTGGGGGAACGAGACAAAAGACGTTTTTTTACATGGTCATGTTTAGGTTAAGGTGATCATCAAAAATCGGATCTCAAAAATTGATCTAGTTACTGGGGTACTGTGGGTAAAACAATAAAAAAACATCCATTTGGGAATGGTTTATACCAACTATTTATGGTGATGACTGGGGGATGGTTTATTATTACCACCATTTAATCAATAGGATTTCTCCAGGATCCTAAAATGGAGGTACGTTAGTACCATATTTTTGACCATATTTGGAGGATTTTGGAGGTATATCCCCTTACATAGGCCTGAAAAATAGGCCAAAAATATATGGTAGGTACCTCCAATAAATCGGTTCCTGAAATGGCCATTGATGTGATGGGATATACACCCCAATTATTTGCTTGTTGGTTTTTGCACCCCATTAACTTGTTCGACGCTTCGACATATCTACCATAAACCCAGTCCTTAACCTAGTGAAACAAACCAACTCAGCTATTGCGGTTGACAATGGTTTTTGATCTTTGGTTGAAATTTCTACATCTATTACCCTCTGGTAATTTAACAGTTTGCGACACAGAAAATGGTCATAGAAATACTGTTCTCAGCTAAAACCTGGTGATTTTCCATCGTTTTTTTCTATGTTTCCCAGAGGGTAATACGTTGATTGAGCGGAGTGCGCCTCCGAGAACAATTCTTTGCGGATTATCTGATGAAAAACGCTGATTCATGCCACGATAAATGACATGATTTATGCCCCTCAACCTGAGGTGGTCAAAAAAGTTTTCTGCCCCAATTCTGGGCAAAATCCCGGGTATACTGTACCTATATGGGTATGAATCAAAGCCTTCATACAGTGAATAAACATCAACCCGTTTGGTGGTAAAAAACCTGGTAAAACATGGTTTCATGAGGGTTTTGACCACACGCCCGCCGTATTTGTTTCACCACCTGGTGACTAGATGGTAAACATTTCACCTCGTTCATATTAAACACCCCCAGAAAACCATGGTGGATGTAGGGGATGAAATCACTTATTTGGGACCAGAGCAAGAGGACGTTTAAAATGAACGGGGGATGGGATTAGATAGATTGAACTAGACTAGTTCATAGAAGTTGTAGAAAGTTGTAGACTAAGAAACATGACTGGGGGCACCACATTGGATTCAATTTAAGGAGTCAAACATATTTGAATCCTTTTGAAACTAATGAGATCGAATGAAGGTATACCCTATTTATGGAGACAATTTTCTGGAAGCTAAGCGGGTGTTGCCATGCAGATGTAGGCATGACCCTCGCCCAATGCACCATCACATATGTATTTCGACAGATAGATGGTAATGATTATTGGCACTCGCATTTTACCCATACCCAGATAGGTATAGATGGTATAGGCACTTTAAACACATTTGTTTTGCGACATTCCCAGGCTTCTGGGAATGGGTTTCAACATGTTTCAACGGCCTTTTTCTTCGACCTTTCAACGTACGCCATGGTCAGGTTCATGCTAACAGATGTGGCGCTCGCTATGGTCATGGTGTCGTTGCTCGGCAGCCGATCCAGGTCGCCAGGTCGGTCTGGTAAAGAATATGGGGATTTAGCATGATAGATAGTATCATTTTGAATATTTAATAGATATTATCATTATTATAAATATCATTATCATTATAGGGATAATGGGCTATAATATATAATGAAATATAGTAGATTCAGTAAGATGTTATTCAGTATGATTTGGCATGATCTAACCATCAAGTATGAGTTTAAATCCTGCAAACATCGGGACTCATGATGGCTACTTTGGCTACTAGAAGGGGGGGTTTAAGCATCACACAACACGGTGTTGACCATAAAAAAAAACGGATTTCGAAAAACAACAACAATACCAAGTGAAACATCTAATCTAATGGATATTTAATGGTTGATATTTAATTGATTATCCATTAAATATCCCCAATATTTTTTTGTTGATTGTTGATTAGCTATGATGTTTCGCTGTTTCCTGGTGTGAATTCATAGCAGTTGACTGCCAGGTTTGAAGCTTCCTGGATCCCTTATGTTGGGTAAATCTTGGAATTTTGGTGGTATAATCTGGGTAAATTATAACGACCTCACTGCGACCTCACTGGGAATCATGGTTAATAAGGGAAATCATCCCCAAATGGCCTTAATTCAGGTTAGTGAAATATTATAATTTACCCAGTATAATGGTTGACAACGGATATTTCATGGATATTTTTCATGGGATAGCCTCCTCTGTGGCATCAAGAAATTCAGGCCGTGATTTTTGAGACATTTCAATGGAACTCAGGAAGCTGGGGGGTAGCACCTTGATGGTGACATATGTTGTTCTTTAGATTTAGAACATACCCTCTGGTAAACTAACATAACTCTGGAAAATCACAATTTTTAATGGGTAAATCAACTATAAATGACCATTTTCAATAGCTATGTTAGTTTACTGCCAGAGGGTAGAACATACATGTGATGTACATGAACATCATTGTACCACAGACGCGAAGATCATGTTCTTTCAATGCACCAGTCTCACAGAAATGGTATAGGATAGTATAGGCACATTCTCTGGTCTTGCCCATATAGGCCTACTGGCCCCTTCCACCTCTAGCTTGGCTTGGCGTGCTGCCCGTGGCTTCAAGATCTTCTATGTATTTTAGTGACTTCTTTCGGCCAGAAGGACGCAAAGCCTGGATTTTTTCGAAAAGCATACAGCCAACATCGTTTGTTTTGCCACCACATTGCGGTTCAGAAACATGACTTGTAGCCCCACGGCTGGTGATGGCCGACAGAACTGGCACTGTGGCAAGACGGCAAGGTCGTGACCATGATTTCGCCACCAAAAACGCTGGTTCTATGGTTGTTACACCAGTTTGACCAAGAATTGTTTGATGTACTTGCCATAAACTTATTGAAGACCTGGGGGTATCTTGGTTGTCTACCCATGCTGATCTGGTTCCATTCAATATCCAGGAAATTGGACGGAAACTGAGCCTGAAATAGTTGGACATAGCTAGCTTGTTCCTGGTAGTTGTCCTCCAATGAATTGTCGCCATTTGAAAATCTGCGGGATCAACCCATCACATTTAATCATAGCATATCATAGCCATTATCACATTATAGTGAGTATATGTGAGTATAATATAACCACTACTATCACCAATAGACATGTATCCATGCAGAATACCAGAGGGTTATGAGTAATTATACCTCATTTCCCAGGCATTTCCCAAGCATTTCCAGAGTGGTGTAGTTTGTACATGTTTGTACAAACCCATCCACTTTAACTATTATGTACTTTATACTATTAACTATACAATACTTTATACTATACTGTATATACGTCATTTTAGTATTTGATGGTGATTAGGACACTCCTAAGATCACCAATAGATCTCTCTCTCTCTCTCATAGATGGAGGTTTCCTAAAATGCGGGTACCCACAAATCATCAGTTTTAATATGTTTAATAGGGTTTTCTATTATATAGCATCCAGCTATTGGGGTACCCCCATTTTAGGAACCCCCCAAATATGTGTGTATATATATATACAGATGTGACGGCAGGAAATGTGCTGTTTCCCAAAGGCTTGGCACTTTACCAATCCCCGTGCTACCACATATTATAATATATATATATATAATGTATATATATATAGCTATATATATATACAGACATGTTAAGCCAACAAGAAGTCTGCTGTTTAAGGAAAACCCTTCCCTGGCTTTCTGCAGTGCCAGGTTTATGGTTCGTTGTCGACCGATCCAAAGACTGTCGATGACTTCTCCCAGTGCTTCGCTCTTTGGGATTGGCACCATGGTGACCATCCTCAGCGTTTGCTGGATGCATTTTTCGGCTTTGGTGGCGATGGTTGGCTAGAGATCCAGGGGTTGGATCTGGGTTGGCTGAGTAATGAAATAACGAGCCTGGATTGTTCTCAAAAAAGAAGCCTGGAATCATGTTTAGTATAGATAGTATAGGGAATTATCCCAATATTAGCCTTATTTCAGGTCAGTGAATTAGTATAATTTACCCAGTTGAATGGGTTTAATGGGAATATCATATCTATCATTAAATCAAATGGGATTAGAGCAACAATGGTAAATCCGAAATTTACCCTGGGGTCAACAGACAGAAAGAATCAGGAAGATGTGGAAAACCCGTGGGGTTTCCCGTCCGGACAATGATCCTCTCAGCTTTGGTGGGTTTTCCTCCACATGACAGGAGGGTAAGACCCAGAGGACCACAGATCTAATTACTGTCAACCCCGGATCCATAAACCATGGTTTATTAATTCGGGGGGTATTCTCCCAAGAGTCATGATTTGATACTTTTTTATGGTACTTTCCCAACTAAATAGCCCAGGGGTTTATTAATCCAGGGTTGACATTAGATCTAATTCTTGGGGTACCAATTTTGACCCATACCCATGTGGCCAGTGGACAATGATGTACGTATCATTCCGTTTTTTTGTGGTCGGAGAACTTACTCGGATTAGTACTGAAGAAAAATATCTTATACCCTCTATTAAATTAACATAGACCCTGCCAGATAAGGGTTGGAAGATTAGTTTCCACCAAGAATTGGTGATTTTCAGGATCTATGTTAATTTACTAGAGGGCAACTATTTTTCTTTCTATGTGCGTCCACACTTAAGATTTGTGGGATATAGCCCAGTCATATATGGGTTGTGAACGGGACATCTATTTCCAACTATATATATATATCATTGGGAAATTCGTTGAATACATGGAAAGATGGAGTTTACATGTCAAACTTCAATGGGAGAGTTTAAATTTGAGGGCAGTTCCACTTAGTATGTACACCGTGATGATGAAGTAATAGGGGTTATATCTCAACTTATGGCAGCTATTACCTTGGTTATATCCATTACTCACCCTAACTGACAAGGATATAATGATATAGCCATGGAAAGAATTCCCACCTACTTATTGAGTGGAACTGTACCCCCAAGTAATCCCATCCTCCCAAATCAAACCCCACCCACATGCCATGGTGGATGTAGGGGATTTACACATCGGGATCCATTTCGTGGGTGTTTGATATGAACGGAGGATGAGATGCTGTTCCCATTATTCATCATGATTATCCTATGATTGTTCTGTGGTAAACTAACATAACTATGGAAAATCACCATTTTTTATGTGTAAATCAACTATACATGGCAATTTTCAATAGCTATGTTAGTTTACCAGAGGGTAATCATGGTGAGTTACCTATGATAATCCCTATTGCTGATGGTTAAATCCCTATGTTTGTTTTCCCTATGTATTTTCCATTGTCAATAAGTATGATCCCTCTATTTCCAGTAAAAAAACGGGGCTACCATTTGGCCCCCACTTTGCACGCCTAGGCCTTGTTGATTTTTTGGCTCACCGCGGGCGTGGCAGTATTGATGCTTCAGTATGGACCAGGTCGATCCTTTTACGAGTTCCTTGGTGCATCCCGTGACACTGAATCAATCTCCCAGGGTGACGCCCCAGTTCGGAATCGCGATTGGTTGGTGCAAATAAGTCCTATGGTCCTAGGCTTTATGGAGGTTATATCATGTTATATCTATAGTTCATGGGAATTATAAACCAACTCGGGGGTGCCAATAAGTCCAATAACTATGGTTTTTATAGGTGATATATCCAACTAGTCAATGGGATTATAAGCCATTTATAACTGGGGAGGCACCACCTTGCCGGTCATAAGATGGTTTTTCCTGTCACATCTGCACGTAGATCTACCATAAACCTGGGCGAAAACATGTCTTCAGGGTCCCACTTTGGATCATCATGGATCATCATGGTGAGAAACCCATGGATCAAACCCCCATTTTGAGCCGTTCGATCATCATTCCCAATTCTTCCCAGTAGATTTTACAGTAAAATTCCTTTAAACCACCAATCTCATTAACATTATTCCAGAAAAAAAATGAGTATTTTGGATGTCAAATCCATTCAAATGCCTATTTTCCACATTTCTAGATGAATTTTTCTTTTCCACATTTTTAAAAGATGATTATCCCCTATATTTATTTCCACTATCTCCAGTGTTTTTTTCGGTTCCCTTCAACGCTTCCCCACCGCTTACGGCGGAGGTTCAGCACCTCGATTTTGCTGGAGATTCCACCCCAGCAATGGACCCGGAAGGCCGACAACTACCTGATGGAGTCTCGGTGGCACTGGTTGGTGGTTTGGAACATGGCTATTGAAAATGGTGGTTAATCATGGTTAATAATGGTTAATAATGGATAACCAAGGATTATTTTTATTTCACAGGAACAAAAACCTTAACAGAGATTTTTTACCAGTTTGCTGAAGCCATGACCCACTGAGTTCGATGATTTACC
>Ga0126342_10006887_pt1 | contig 20229 bp, 14 predicted proteins | sample Cyp1metagenome_FD_92528 | JGI IMG/M metagenome (GOLD analysis project Ga0126342, IMG submission 92528) | Coral microbial communities from Lord Howe Island, Old Settlement Bay, Australia - Cyphastrea 1 metagenome | ecosystem: Host-associated > Invertebrates > Cnidaria > Coral ...
CTATCACTCTTTTGAGTGCACTTTTGGCCCCACTGTCGCTCGGTCGGTCTTTCAGTTCCATTCGAAAAAGGGTCTTCTGGGAGCTTTGGTTTTGCGTCCATTGTCGCTCGGTAGGTCTCTCATGGATCTGTTGTTGTTGTTGTTGTTGTTGTTGTTGTTGTTGTTTTTCTGGTTTTTCTGGTTTTTCTGGTTGTTCTGGTTGTTCTGGTTGTGGTTGTGGTTGTGGTTGTGGTTGTTGTTGTTGTTGTTGTTGATGGTGTTGGTGTTGGTGTTGGTGTTGTTGTTGTTGTTGTTGCTGTTGTTGTTGTTGTTGTTGTTGTGGCTTTTGTTGTTGTTGTTGTTGTTGTTGGTGTTGGTGTTGGCGTTGGCGTTGGCGTTGGCGTTGTTGTTGTTGTTGCTGTTGTTGTTGTTGTTGTTGTTGTTGTTGGTGTTGGTGTTGGTGTTGTTGTTGTTGTTGTTGGGGTTGTTGTTTTGGTTGTTGTTTTGGTTGTTGTTCTGGTTGTTGTTTTGGTTGTTGTTTTGTTATTGTTTTGTTGTTTTGTTGTTGTTTTATTGTTGTTGTTGTTGTTGTTATTGTTATTGTTGTTGTTGTTGTTCGTTGTTGTTGTTTGTTGTTGTTGTTCGTTGTTGTTGTTGGTTGTTGTTTTTGGTGGTGGTATTATTGTTGTTTTTTTGATTTTGATTATGAATTATTTGTTTTTTTCTTATTCGAATTTCTTATATAGAATGGGTGGCCTTAAGGCCCCTATAAAATGGATTTTTATGGGTTATTTTATAGTGAGATTACCTTATGAAAAGATTTAAGGCCCTTTTTAATTTTGGATAATAAATTATGTTATAAAAAAAAATATCGGGAATTATAAATAAAAATAAAAATTTAATTAAAAAAGAAATTTTCTAAGGCCAGATAATTTGTAATGAAATTATCGAATCCTATTGTGGATTTTTCAAGATTGGATTCCCTATATTTTGTAGTGAATCTATTGCCTTTTTGGTTAAAATTGAAATAAAACAAAAAATATTTCTTAAAAAAATACCAAACAAATATATAAAAAAATAGGAACCTATATTATATCTTAATAATATTTAATAATTAGATGTATCTTAATAGGCAATCCGTGGTATCCGGAGTATTTTGGCTTGAAATTTTGGCGTCAAGATGGTACCGCCAGGGATATCATTACTTCTGTGCGGTTCGCTATTGTGACGGGGCGTTGAAGCACCAGCATGGGATACTGCGCGGGGATATTGGCGCATCTTGACCCAAGGTTAGGGATGGTTAGGGAATATGATAAAATAGAAAATATGAGCAAAAATTATAATTTAATATTTTTGAAAAATATTGGGGCCACTACTAAATGGGTGGCTCCAACCCCACCCCCTACTAAACGGGCGGCTCTAACCCTTCCTATTTTAATTTAATTTAAATATTATTTATTAATATATGTTTACATTATTTCTTGCCATGTGCTGGAGAAAGTTGGGAGGAATGGACTAGCAGATTTAGGCACCCCATTTTGTAGTGCTTTTATAAGTTAAAATTATTTTGTATACCCAATGGTAACCCATTTTGTAGTGTTATTATGGAATAAAATTATTTTGTATTTCCAATAGAGGCACCACTCATTCCTACGGCGCTGCTCTGAGTCATACGGTGCAACAAGATCATGACCGGCCTCAAGGTGAAGAAAATTATCATCATTTTTATTGGTGTAAGTATCTTGGTAGATTGGCCCGGCCAGGTTGGACCTATTCTATTGCCTTGGATCTTTATGGATCTTCGTTATATTCCCTAATTATCCCTACCCTTGGATTAAGATGTTTCAACATCCCCGCGTAATATCCCATGCTGGTGCTTCAACGCCCCCGTCACACAAACGAACCGCACAGAAGTGATGATAACCCTGGCGGTACCATCTTGACGCCAAGATTTCAAGCCAAAATATGCTCCGATTGCCACGGGCTGACTATTGAGACATGTCTGACTATTGAACATGTATATCAATGTGCTACATTCCAATCTCTTGTTGCCTGCGCAAGCGGGTGAGAGGCCATGGCGCAGGGAAACAATCGGTGTAGTTGTAAGAAAAATGAGCGAATATTTTTGTGCCAGACGGATCCTCAAGTTGGTTTCTTGGTGCGTTTTGGGTTTATTACAAAATGGATATTTTGAAATTGATCACGCAAAGTGGTTTTTGATTTTTCAAACTGCTCAGGGCCCCTCGGAACCTATTTTTAATTTACAAATTGGGTCTTAAAAAATGGTTGAAAAAAACCTTTGAAAATTATTTTGATAAAAAAAAAAATAAAATCAATCCTGTTTTAACTAATTTCCAGTACTTATTTTGTAATAAAAAGGCCTATCCAAGGCCAGGCACTTTATAGAGAAATTTCCGGGCAGCCCATAATAATTTTTTGGGATTTATTCAACATACTTAACGTAAACCTCCCGCTGTTAGAAACAACGGGCCGACCCTAATATTTATTATCTATTATATAAAAAACAATATTATATATATATAAATAATATTTCTTAAGAATATTATATTTCGCTTGTAAAATAAGGTAAGAATACCCCGAGATTAAAATAAGCAAAAAAAACACAAAATTAAAAACGAGGTCGGCACACCCTATTAATTACATTATATAAAAAATATGGTTCGTAATTCATATATATATATATTTTAAAATAAATTATTATAATATCTTATTATTATATATATATATATCCATACACCAAAATCCTTGCAATATTTGCGTTTGAAAGCTATTCCCAATTAAAACGTTCGCCACGACCCCTATCCCGGCACAGACCTTGCAAAACCCCTTTCCCCATTGGAAACGCTAGCTTTAACAAGCCTTAACCAAATTATTATGGTTTTATTCGTTTTTAATCGAATCCCATCGGAACTCCGATTTCCAACGGGCCTTTTTTCGTAGGTACTGATAACGCCCACAAACAAAAACGCGAAGTAGGCCCTTTTCCTAATTTGTATGCTGCAGGATGGGTTCTAATAAAGGAAAAAATAAGGTTCAAAACGAGGTACGGAAAAAGCCCCGCATCTACCCTCATGGATTTTGGCCCGCAAGCCGCAAATCTGCCCTTCCTTAGATTATTAGTACCGAAACAATAACAATTTACAAAATCCCAATACACCGCCATAGCAGTATAGAGATAATAATCCCAGCGTTGTGTAGAAGTACCCGGAAACAGCAACAGCAGCAGCCGCCGAACCAGCAGCCGCAACAACAGCAAAACGCCAGTAGCTGCAAAATCCAATAACAACCATCCCAAACACAATAAGAACACAATTCGCAAAATTAAAACACTATACTAATAATAAAACAACGCCCTACCCCAAACGCAACCTAAACGCCGCTTCGCCACTTTAGGTCTACATAAAATAGTAAAACAACAACCTACCCTAAATACAAGCTAAACGCCGCATCGCCACGACTTCCACAAAAGCCTTCCCCCAAGCTAATTTCAAGATTTTTAGGATTTCGCCACGACTTAGGCTATTAGGAGTAGTATTTATTATATTAGATAATTAAATTCAATAGAAAAAAATAATATAATTAAATAATTTTTAAATTACATTATTAATAATATTTAAATTAATTTATTAAAATTTAAATAAATATAATTTAAATATAATAATTAAATATAATTAAATATAATAATTAAATATAATTAAATAATAAAAAAATTATTAATTAAATATATATATATATATTTTTTCTTGGATAAATAAAAATTGGAATATTTTCGTAAAAGCGCAAAAAAACGATATTAAGCTCCACGCAAACAACACGACAAGGACAACGACATGCCATCTACAGCAAACGGCGCCGCAACGCCGCATGTCGAAATTAACATTAGATTAAGACATCACAATACAACGGAACAAAATTGCATGCAAACAACAAGGCAATACAACAAGAAGGAATGTCAAACAAATACCAAGGTCTACAACGACGGGCAACGAGCTCATGCTGCTATAACATCACGCTGCCGCATTCGGTTGACACAAACAGACAGACAGACAAACAAACAAACAAATAGGTAAATAGGTAGATAAATAGAAAAATATATACACAGATATATAGATGTATAGGCAAAAAAATAAATCAATAAGTAGTAGAAAAGGAAATGGCAATATAAATAGAGAAAGAAAAAAAAGAAAAAAGAAGAAAAACATATCAATATACAGATAGATACGCACACGGGCACATATCAATCCTAGAACATCGTCATTATCAATTAAATATTCCTAGCTGGAACATCCGCTGTGTACCGCGGAATCGATTGAAGTTGGTGTCAAGGAAGAAGAAAATAATGATATTAATTATTAATCTTAAATAGGAAAATATTAATATTAAGGAAGATAATAAGGAGGAAGACTTGTATAGATTCAAGCCTGTAAAGGAGTTTGGATCTTATGATAGCATGGTATATATGATTTAGATTATTTTATAATTATATATGTAAATTATACATTATATGGGTATGGGTCAAAATTAGGTACCCCAATAATTGGATGGTTAATACTAAACTAGACATTCACATCTGTGGTCCCACATCGGTCTTCCATTTTGACCCACATCCATATGTCAATTTCTGCCGAGCTAGCGCGAGTGGGGCATAGTGGGGCGAATCGCGAATCGTTTGGACGGGGGTCGCGTTGCTTACCAAGATATCCGAAGGCACACTCCATGACCGCCTTTTTGAATGAGGATCATATCTCATTAAGTACAAGTATATACGTGTGTATATATATATATTATGTTAGTGTTCTTTTTGCAACATCTCTTTTCATTTCATGACCGTTGGCATTGTCCTCATTCGTTCATCCCAATGTTGATCAAGCCTGAACATATTCTTTAATTTGGAAGGGAACTGGTCTCATTGGGATGGCGATCTCCTACCTACAATACAAAATCACGGACGTCAAGTGATTCGTTCACCGCAGCGCATTGAGGCGGTGAAACCTGAAACATTTGGCTGGAAGACAACTCTCCCTGTCCTGTACAAACTTTGATCATTGCTCCAGGACATTTTCACAGGATTTGCACTGATGCTTCGGGTGCGGTGTGTGAGACTGTACTGGATATGTCTGGTCTTTGTGTGCAAATCGGGATGTGGACAAGTCACATCGGTCAGGAGGCAGTGAAACTGCGATTGCAAGCTTTGGCGAGGCTGGGATTCTTCATGCATCTGGTATTGCTCAATGGATTGGACTGTTGGATGTTGTAGGTCAAGGTGTGAAATAAATCATCAAAACGTTCAACTTTTCACAATCTGTGAAGAATCCGCATACAATATCGCGGGCTTTGTTAATTGCAGAAGGCACTCTGTGAGGCATTTTCGAGGTGATGTCCAACATCAGTCAGGCCAAAACAGAGTCAGAATTTCGATGCAGAGTTGACTTTTGTTTCCCTTCCTGTTGGACCTCATCTACGTGTGATGTCACCTTAGGACAATTTTGGTTTGCCAGGGATGGCCTAGCAACAGTGCGGTCCGCTTTCCATGGGACCAACTTGGACGAAAGATTCGCATCGCACCTGAAAGTCATCCAAAACTGGTTGCCAACTAACAGTTGCACTCCCCACCATTTCGGCTTTCTTTGTCCAGGGTGGCTTTGAACCTGACATAACCCGACCTTCTTTCTCAGATTCTACTGGATCACAATGGCATATGTTATCATAATATATATTCATATAATTTCATATATCATATCATATCAATCATATCATGTATTGGATCTCAAACTTTCACGCAATTCTGGGAAGAGTCAAGGAGAGCCGATGAAAATTACAACAGCGCAAAGAGCACAGCGCACAGGGCAGTTTCTGGGTTCCACGCATTGCGAGCCGCAGGTTGGAAGAGAGTAGATGCCCTTGTGACAGCTGGGCTGAGATCCTTCATTATCTTGGCACCACTAGTGCACCACTCGTGCACCACTGGTGCCATATATGATCCATATATCATACTAGTGCATACTAGTGCCACATATCTTCAATGTGACTATTGAGGAAGCACTTTTGCAGCATGGCAGTAGACCTTTCTTGAAGTTTTGGATTCGCCGTTCTTCAAAGAGAACACAGTTTCACTCTCAGCCCCTCAAAAGTACTTAAAATTTTCTGATGTGAATTGCTGGCGTCAAGGGGCGTAGTGGACACGGTCTCAACGGATGTGCGACCTTGGCATTCCAGATGTGGTTGTTTTTCTAATTTGGCACTGCTGCCTCGCAACTGTTGTTTTTCTAAATTGGCACTGCTGCCTCGCAACTCGATTGGTATTAAATGTGGATATCTTTACATTAAAATGTGCACATACTTCTTTACTTCTATGCGTTACAATGTGTTATTACATAAGATAACACGCATTCATTGACATAAGCTCACACATGTACATATGATATTCATTTACATGACAGTGGCAACATACACGGCCAAACACTGCTTCCCAACTGGGTGATGGTAGGTCATCCTTATCGAAGGAGATGGTGGACAGAAATGGCAAATCCTTGGCCACGATGCGAAGGCCATTTGCCAGTCATGTTTTGCCATGCTTTTGCATCTGCACTTGCGAAACATTCGAAACGTTCTAAATATGATAGTCATTGATAGTCAATCATTAAGGTCTTTAAGCATTCCAGACTTCCAAACAAAGACCGTGTCCATCTGTTGTCTGAAGTTCAGAATTGCTTGGACTGCTGCTGTGACACTTGTCACGGAGGGCATATGAAACATGATTCGCGCCTTGGTGCTAATCTTGTAAACAAGCAGAACTCTGCATGTGTGCTAGGCATCACAATCGTGACTCCTTCTGGTGTGCCTAAACCTGAAGTCTAAGACCACCCAGATTGGTGAAATCCCCACAACTTTCACAAACACTACAAGCTTAAACTGCTGCATTTGCTGTGCGACATGTGAGGCACTGGCAGCTTGCGCTTCAGCTATCCATTGCCTCACCACTTTAAGAAGTCGATGCGGGTGTTTTGACTTTTTTCTATTGGAATCAATTGTTCTTTGCAGTGAAGAACCAGCGATACAAGCAAACCTGCCAATTTGAACATGTGAAGTCCTTACTGTTCACAAAAATGACAAAAGGAACAACGACTCTCTGGCTAAGGGCTTTGCTCCAACATCATTTCTTGTGCGTTTGGATCTGGATCCACTTCTGACAGAACCTTCCAGGTAACAATGAGAATGGCTCGGAAGCTGATGGGGTGTCATGGAAAAGATTGGAAAAGGAAGCAAAGAAACAGTCAGCAAATCAATGCATTGATCTTTTCGCTGGAAAAAAACAGTTCCTTTGTGTCTTGCAAACCTCAGCACGACTTTGAAGAAGACACTGAAAGGCATGCCGCATATCCATGGAGCTGTCAATCCACCCGCCCGGAGATGGCCAAAACTCCGCTGGGGACCAGTGGGGATCCTCAACCAGGATCTATCAATTCGATCAATTCTGTCTATATTCCCACCTTTTTTGCTGGTTAAAGTATCTTAAAACATGTTACCATCTGGTTATTTCTAACATAGCCATGGAAAATCACCATTTTTAATAGGTAAATCAACTATAAATGGGCCATTTTCCATGGCTATGTTAAATAACCAAAGGGTAACTGTTTCCCTCCGCCATCTTCACTCGTAGCCCGCCTGCAACATGTACGTCTTGAAGACACTGAAAGGCACTGCATCTCCACTGGGACTCAGCCTCCGACGAAAAAGGTCCTGCTGAGGGCGGCTGTATTTACCATGAACTAATGTGGCAGTGTGTCAAAACCCTGGTACCCCTGGTGAACCCCAAAATAGCTGGTAAATGGATGTTCATCCCATTAGAATTGATATTAATAGGTATTGATCCATACCCATGTGATTATTATTCCCATTTATTCCAAGATATTCATAGAGGAAACTATTCATGAATCACCAATGGGAATCAATGGGAAGTAATTCCCATGAATAGTCCCAATAATATTCTACTTAATAGTCCCATTAAGATATTGCATAAGTCGAAACTGTTTAGAACATCACTCACGTTCGGACGGTGTCCTGGTATTTCTCCTTCACCGCTTCCATGTCTGCATCCTTCCCATAGTGCAACCTGATAGGAAAAGAGGCCGCAGATGGCCGCAGTATTCAACTGTGCGCATGTGGTACAATGGTTTATTTTTAATACCAGTATTTTAAATTTACTTATCCATTTTGGGGAGATATATAATGTTGAGCCATTCCCGTGTTTACCTGGAGTGAACTCTCACCTCCACGGGTCAGTCAGTGCCATGGGATTGGCTAAGAGGAAGTCTTGGTCTTGCTTGAAAGGTTTCGAAAGGTTCGAAATACACAATTTTGCCAAGAAAAAGGCGAAATAACAACTGCCAGGATGACACAACGATCTTCTTGTTTAACTGGATGAGTTCTATCTCCTGCAGAGCGGAATTGCCATTTTTTTCACACAGTCATCTTTGCCACCAGCACAGGGTGATGAAAACAAATCCCAAGTGAGCAGTGTTCAAACGTTCTGTAGTCTTCTGTCATTCCACTGTACTGGCTAGTTATGCACAGGATTCCCAGTTCATGGCTTATCATAATAAAATACGTGTATATTATATATATATAATCGCATAATCTAAAGTTGAAGGGTACAGTGACTATAACCCCTTTTTCGTGAACCAACGGTTGACGGACACGGTGTCCGCAGCCCAGGGTCCTCCAACAAACCGTTCTTGTTGAGGTCGTGTGCACTAAAGAGCTCCTTCAAAGGAATGGATCAAGACCCTGGTGCCGGAACATCAACGTAGCTCACACATACGCACTGATATATATATATATGACCATGTATATTAAGCTCACACACACACACTGATATATATATATATATTATATATATTATATGACCATGTATATTATATGTGACCATATATATATATGTCATATAGTCATATTATATATACATATACACATATTATACACCTATAATTATAGATATTTCATTTTTTCTATGTACAGTAATTATACTATATATACTTATATTATGACTATGACTAATGACTATTGCTATTACTCTTCCAATTGCCATTACACAAGGGCCTGCAGCAAATCGTCCAGCCGCGTGTGCACCAGGGCTTTCTTGCGGTCACCAAAGCTGCGCGTGGCGCAAGCGGTTGCGAGGAGTAGGTTACTTGAAAACAAAGAACAGACCAACAACAAACAACTTTATACTCTATACCATACTATACTGTTTTTTGCCGTAGATGTTTTGGGGAATTTGATGAATTTGCATGGCATGACCTATACCTGTAAAAGAAGCCTAGAGGTCCGCGGGCTGCGAAGGTGCTTGAAAATACTTAACATACAAAAGGCACAAGTCTTGAGTCGATGTCAGGCTGTGGATGTGGACAGTGGGTGACCGTCGTGTCCGTCTGTACCTTGCTTCAGCACAGCGCTTGTACAAACCACCTCAGAGCATAGTGCATCAACAACAAAAGACCTGAATGGCACCCTTGTTAACCGAGAAAATATATGAAAATATTATGTCACGGAGTATCACTCCAGAACTGCTATCACCATATGTCACAGCAAAAGTTGGCCTTGCTCAGATGCAAAGCTGGAGGAGACGAGAGTAAATAAACGGCTGCTTGACCAACAGTAACTATAGCTTGCTCAGGTGACCCAAGATATGACTCCACTGCTGGTATCTGCTGATTGCCTCCAATTCAGAGAAACTCGAGTGATGTTCCAACCACCCAAGCTCCGGGCATGCATCAGAATCGAAGAGGCGATCCAGAACGCTCGTGCCTGCCGTCACATGCCGTCACGGATCAACACGGATCTACGCCCGGCACCAGGGACGCTGCCTCATCCTGCCTCATTTAAACAAATCAAACAGCTTCCAAAGATGTTTGGTTCATGCAAACATGCTCAGACAGCATAACTTTCGTCGTCTTTCAAGACTCTACCAACGTTTCCCGACCTTTTTCTTCGTAAATGGATAAATGGTATGCATGGTTTTCCTCCGTTGTCCAGGCCTTGCATATGTCTTCCCGACAAGCGGCGTGCCTAGCGCTGCCCATGCTGCATAGCTTGAACAGTCGCAAGCATACAGATATCCGAGCATATTCGAGGATTCCCACTTCATGATACTTGGACTTCCTTCTTGGAGCAAAAAAGCGTCCCCAAAACATCCCCAAACCCACAGCTTTCCTTGCAAGGCTCATCATCTCCATCACCTAGGCTCAGGGTCCATCCTTGGGTCGGCCTCATGCCTTTTGTTTCGTTATAGAAAGGTTGCAGCTTTAGGCTGGTCCTGGTCTCGAGACAAAGCCTTTCAAAGAGCAAAGATTCGATTCGATATAGTATGATATAGTATTCTTGAATATTCTTGGCACGTTCCCACAAGTCAACCATGACAACCCACATGGCACCACTTGCGAGCTTAAAAGGAAGCATACTATAACATACTACAATATATATATATATATATACTATACGTATCTATACTCTATACTTACAATTATTTGTATAAAAAGGATGTAAAATGGAAAAAACACACCCCCGGATATGACAAATCAACCCAGCTTTTCGTAGTCTGAAGACTCTGGCCACCCAAAAAGTTCACTTTCCTCTGCTGTGTGGATCTGCCCCTGGGATCTCCAAACTCACACAGTCAACGAGTGAAGGGACTGCTCCCATGGCAAACAACTGCGCCTTGGTGACACGTTGAATCACGTTGATCGCCACGCAGGCGACCTGCTTTTCACATTGAAACTCCTTGCGACTTTGGGGACAAACATCATTTAAAATTTAGAAGTTTAGAGCTCGCTAGGCACCTGCAACCAACGCAACCAAGCCCAGCATCTGGACTAGCCATGACGAGAAACAGTCAGTCCCAACATCAGTAGAATTACACTTGAGAAAGGATGACTGCAGAGACCGTGTAAGGCTCTCACCAAATGCGCAGCGATGCGTCGGCAAAGATTTTGACGGGCCACAGAGCCAATATCAAAGAGTCGATCTGTTGCAATTGTATGCAATTGTCAAGTAAAGTCTGTTGGTTTTGCTTCCAGTGTGATTGTCTCTGTCATCGCAACAAGGTGGCATCCAAGTTTCAATGATCCAAATGCTGCGGCCCTGACACTGGCATTTGGTAAAATGAAGTGTCAAGCAAAGCTTGCACATGTTCACAGAAAATGTTCACAGAAAATGTCCATGTTATGATGCCTCTGGGACAGGAATCACGGCGAATGGTGGTACCTTCATTGATGATAGAATCTGATAGAATGAAGTGAACAAGTCGCTGACAGGCTGTTCTGTTTTACATATACAGTGGAATCTGTATGTGCATGCTATGTTGGGCAAGGGACTTGTATCATGCAAGCCTTGCGTGTGATTAGATGAATCAGGTTGGTTCACTTGCATACACACAAGAATGGCATTGAGCACTTGGGGAGTTCCAGGAGGCCACTCTGGGAGCACATTTTGACGACTTGCATGAAACTTTGCATGAAACTGTCTGTGGGAATTTCTTGAGATCTGAAGACTGCAATTGACTACAACTCCAAATCTTCCTTCGAAATCAATATCTTGGCATGTTTCACAAAGAAACACCCACGTCTCAAACCATAGCACACTGAAATGTGACTTGATGTGACTTGATGCTTCAAATGTCAGCCTAGTGAAATACGGACTTGCACTCCTTCTCAAACAAGTCCGCTGCAGTGCAACATTGCAAATGTTCCATTAAACAATTCAACATATTTGGATTCGATACAAACAGTGATTGAACTGAAACTTGATCGACTCTTCTGATTTTGATCTGCAAGCTGCACAACTGAAACCCAGGGATTTCTTCTTTGAGCAAATCCCATGGGCTTCCGGTGGTTCGGCTTCCGGTGGTTCCTCATGGCCTCACTGGCCTCGTTTGCGGCTCATGGGGATGGGACCTGAGGATTGACTTTCCAGCTCTCTATCTGCTCGAAGGTCTTGAGATACCACGTCGAAGTCTTCCTTTTGCCTCGGGCCATCGGGGCCATCTTCACCATGACTAGGAGACAAAAGGAGGGAGTCGACCAACAGTGATACACAAATGGGGTATGCACAGCTGGTGGTTACCTGGTGCTCTGCAGAACGTGCTCGTAAAATAGAATCATGAACCCCAGGTAAGATAGAACGCGGAGCTTAGCAATCTCCCTGTACGATTCATCTGTGCCTTGGGGGGTCTTCAATGTATGGCTTCTTTTGTGCTGCGTGACAGCTGGCCCTCTACAAAGCCTTGTCATGCAAAAGTTATGCGAACCATTTTGTTCCGCTTTCTGATGCTTTAAGCTTGGCTGTTCATGGCTTTTGATGGCTTTTTCAAGACATGGTTCCCATCAGCCATTGCACTGAAGTTCCAACATGGTTTAATGGCGTACGGCCACGGGTCTGGATTCAGCTGAGCCACTGCAGGGCCGCAAAGACCCCGAGTTTCTGCATGAGCTCTTTGGTGGTTCCCTCCGACCAGGGTGCCTAGCGATCTGCTGACGGAGCTAACATACACAGCAAGGCATGCTCGCACATCTCCAGCAGTCAAAGCATCGAAAAATGAAGCAACTGATTATTCTGGTCAAAAACATTAATGGTGTCGGATTTCATGGTCACAACTAATCCAACCATCACGAATTCCATGCATTTCATTTCCAACATCGATGGAATGGCCCTGGCCTTGAACTCCATTTCTTGGTTCAAAGTCGCACTCTTCAGGAGTTTGGAGAAGGCCGGTGTGTCCGTCTGGAATCTGCTGTGAAGCTCAAAGGCGATCTTCGCCCCGCGAGCCTGGCGCCCGCACAAATTGGGAATTGCATCATACTGGGTTCTAGTTTCATTGATTTTAATATATGATATATAATATATTATATATAATATATGATATATACTATATAATCTAATAATATACATATGTATATATATAATATACACATATTTACATAATTAATCTTAGATGTGGAACTAAACCCTCCAAACATGGGGACTAGCATGGATTAGCCAAGAAAGCAAGTGTTGAAAGACCAGTTGACACACTTCGAATTGGGTTTCCATGGTTCCGGTGACGTTCAAATTCAAGTGACGAGAAAATCTGTGGCACCAAACCTCCATTAGGTCGTTTGTCTCGAGTGTGAGAAAGGGTGTTCTGTGGGCGTGTCACGCGTGTGAAAGAGAACTTTGGCCACTCAAGTCACTCGTCAATTTAAATATTTTAAATGCATCTCTACAAGTCTCATCAAGTCTCAGGTTGTGCCTCTGATGGCCTTTCAAGTCTTCCAGAAAGCACATGAACCTGCGCGTTGTGGAAGGGCTGTCCAGTTGCGATCAGAGCCGTCTCAACGGCAAGCGCGCCTGGGCTGCATCATAAAAGCGCTCCAGCGCAGATTCCCAGCTCAAGCGGGCCTCATCTGGTCATGGCCGAAAGCTTTCATGGCATGGCGCTTTCTCAAGAATGGAACAAGACCTCTGGTGGAGATCAAACATAAACATATACTATATGACTATATGTATCAAATTTTAATGCATATACATCAATCCATAAATTAGATATAAAAGTGGGACACACTTTTTTCCCAGCCACAAATTGCATCCACCATTCAGCCGCCTCTGCTTCAGCTGGCAAGGGCACTGGACCTTCTTGCTCTAGTGCTTCCTGGGGCAATCAAGGGATGGACACCCAGAAGAAATACATCATTTAGATAAATTAGATCGATATTTAGAGTAAAATTTAGAGGATCTAAAACCATCCAATTTGGAAGTAAAAGCAGTAAAAGGCCAAACGTTTTGGAGCTCAATCCCCATTCAAACGCTTGAAGTCGCTTGAAGTTGCACCTTCAAGGCGTTGTGGAAGGACTCTGAATCCTGAAATTCCAGAATTTCAAGCGCACAGTCAATGCACTAAATGTCGATAACATCAAATGACTCATCAAATCACTCAATTCAGCTTAATTGATTTAAATGTTCACGAAATCCAAGTATATGATTCCAGTTTGTTAATTGATAGCCAACTCGCTTTTGCTACTGAAAACATCAAGCAACCCTATTATCTCTATTTTACACCAGTGCCACACCAAACAATTCCTGAAAAGTTTCTGACATGTCCTTCATCAGTCTTCATATCATGGGGTCCGGTCCAAACTGAAAGGGATCCGGGATATGTCCAGCAGCAGCTTTCGACTCCTGTAACTTGAAAAAATGACATCTCTCATCGAAATTTGCCTCGCAGCCGGTACGAAATTGCCACATCAGTTTCGCGTTGGCATGACAGCAGGCCCAAATTGGCGTGTATTGATGCAAAAGACTCATAATCCATCATAATCTCAACATTTTATAATTATATAACATTAATTAACATCAATTATATCATATTGCACCAAAAGAAATCAGAACGAACCTGTCCCTGCCTTGAAGTATGCGTTGGATGGATGATCTGGGAGAACCTACGAAGCTCATGGTCAAAAACATCGAATCATTGGGCAAGGGACGAGGACAGCTCAGTTCAAGTTGCAGTACCAGTACGAGTACTCACTTCAAAATATATATATATACTTTGGGCGCATCGAGTGCATTTCCAAGAGACTGTCAAATGCATCAACATGTGCTCTTTCCATCTCTTTCCTTACTGAACACCGATGATTCCAGTCAACATTTGGAGGCGCACCACCCGTTTTCCCATGGCAAGAGCTTCTGCAGTGACAGTACCTCGGCCAGTTGTCATCACAGCACCACCTGAACTGCTGCATCAAGTTCAAGTCCCAAGGTCACGAATGTATCTCAAAGATGGCTTGTTCCAAGGTACACAGCATCTCGGTTGTCGAAGCATTCACTAGCACCTGACATTTGCGATGTGTAGCAAATGCCATGCTATTGCAGAAATGTCGGGCAACTGCACCTGGGTCTACAAGCCGAACACTGGGATGTAGTGAGTAGTGAGTGATCTTCGTGTGGTGTGTCGTGCCTAAAATAGTAGAAGTATACCACACATTACCACACACTAATTTAATTACGGGAATTCAGTTTGTCCCTCCTCTTGTAGCCTCCGCAAATAGTATAATTTCATAGACTGAATGTCACCAGTTACTTGTTTGACCAGACGCTCGACCTTGTACTGCTCGAACTCCTTCTCCGAATGATTGCGTCCGGCGGACATTGTCATGATCCTTGGTTCTGATTCAGCTGTCAGTGTGTAGTCGTATTCTTTCGATCTTATTGATGCAATGATCAAGACCAAGACCCGTGTCAAGTCTTTAGACCTCTCGTTAAAGATGGCAGGCAAATCCTGGAAAACATACCCGCAAATATCAATCCATGATGATTACACAAATGCACATTTCATCACATCTCTTGAAATCTGCGAACAGAACATCGTCAGAAAAGCCAGACCCAAGGCACTGCCGCCCGCACTTGTTGTTCATCTTCTCTACCATCTCCAAGATCTCCTGCAAAATCTTGGCGAAGTCTCAGCGCATGTCTTTAAGACAACAGTTGAAACTTGGATCGCAAAAATCGCAAAAGCCTGCCTGTTGTCTTATGGTGTCTTATGGCTGTGCAGAACTAGATAGAACTAGACTGGACGGCATTGTAGTTCTCCAAACCACCCAACCTTGGCATCTGGACCGGAGCCAAAGGCATCCAACTGAAAGTCGGACCAAGCCTTTCAGCGCAGCGTGAATACAGACATCATCGGATTGAGCGAAAAATTGCAGGAAATGAACTTATACATGTCATAGAGAAAGCCCTTTCGGGTTAATCTGAAAATGGGGTATTACTATTACATCATATTACATCATATTACATCATATTACATCATATTACATCATATTACATCTATTACTAGTACTGACTATTAAATTTAAGATATTTTAATATGGGGAATATGATTTTCCTAAACAGTAGATTCAGGGGATGCTATTGGATTTTCCCAATTTTTCAGAGATTTTCCCATCAATCCGGTGACCAACATGCGGACCTCGGTGTCCGGCAGGGTGGCAAGGAGGTTCAGCAACTGCACCTAACGAGATACCCTGAAAGGCCATGAAAATAGACCAAAGATACGTTTCAAGCCATATGAGTACCATAGACAAACATGAAATTTAATAATCATGGGTATGTATTTATATATAAAGTATATATTGTAATATATTATATATATATGTATATGCGGTTGATCTAAATTCCTTTATCTGCAAACGGCCATTCTTCGCGAATAAAAAATATGTCTGCGAATCCTTCGCGAACCCCACGTTTATCTTTCGTAGGGGTCTCATGTTAAAATTATTCGTGAAATCTTTCGCAAAAAAAACACGACTTTCGCAAACTCAGAAAATAACTTTCGCGAGGTCTCATGTTAGAACCGCGAGGTCTCATGTTAGAACGGCGAGGTCTCATGTTAGAACCCTGGCGGCCTTCGTAATGGACAATCTCTACATGGACCTTTAGATCGACAATCATATATGTATAATTATGTATATGTACAGGTCATACATATATATATACATATAATTATATATATATATACACACTATGCAGATCTATATAGTGCATATAACATGATTGTTGTGGTAAAAAAAGGCAACCTAAAAACCTCCTCCGGGTGAAGCAAAAAGGCCCTTGGGCTGGTACCCAGCCCTTGGGCTTCACCGCTTTACCGATGAAGTACACTTGGGAATTCAATGCGGTGTCCTGCATCAGTTGCAGAGCAAGTTGGAGATCTACATGCCATCTACATAGCAAACCGAAAAAACGCTTGATTTGGAATCCTGTCAGCTTATATATATAGAGCTTATATATATAGGTATATGATATTCCAGAAATTATATAGAATGATATAAAATGTATATCTAAATATCACCGTAATATTTCTGCATGTCATGCACAGCATGCATGGCATCCGTATCCAGTTACAAGCAAAGCGGTTCCAAAAGCCGAAACATCAAACCCCTGAGGCCAAGAGATTCATCATCTCCTTGCCGCGTAACCAGCGAGGGCGGACAGCCTGGATCGTCAATGGTTTTTTTCCTCTGCCACAGCTGGATCTGAAAGATTCTGAAAGTGCAATTCCTCTTCCAAAATTGAAAAACCTGTTGTGAGTACACTGTCTGGACAAATGCATGTTGAGATCAAGTCTCAAACGTTGCTGCGCCGGGCAATGTCAAAGAACTCCTGTCTCACCTCGCACTGCACCACAGCGCGGCTTGATTGATTCATGCCTTTTGAATTGGGCATGCATGCCCATATGCCATATGCAACTTTGCAAGTGATCACTGTGTCTGTTTTCTAAGTACAAGCTGATTGGCGCAGTTCAACTTGTGGACACAGAGTTGAAGTAGTGCTCAGAGCGCATTTGGAATGAGAAACATGCTCTAGATCTTTTAAATCTGCATCAGAACCAGAAAGTCATGAAGAATCCCTCTCTGCAACAGTTGGCTTTATCGGATGGCATCGGTTGGCGTCACCAAGGCTCCAACGCCATGCACATTGTACAAGACCTGACGAAGGTGGCAGATGAAAAAGACGGGCAGCATGCGCTTTGCTGAAAACCCAAAGAGAAGCCCTGTTCTCCAAGCCGCTACTAAATGCTCATGAAATCTTTTAAAATGGCACCATTGTTTTTCGATCCAGGATCAAAACGTTTTTACGCGCATGGCGCGCGCACGCCTCGTTCGGCAAAGAGATGCCAGCTGAAGATAGTTTGATGGTCACATCGCAATAGGCGCTGCAAACCTGAAATGTTGAAACGAAATGGAATCCCTGTGGGGGTTGAAAAGCCGATTGGAGTTCGTGGTCGCAAAGCCAAAACTGCGAAAAAAGCTGAAAAAAAACAAGATCACTCAGTAGCAGTGGATGGCGTGGATGTGGGTTTGAAAAGCATTCATATGGATTCATTATTAGGTACTATTAACCACTATTAACCACTATTAACAATTCTTAAGCCAACCCATCATTCTCGAAAAACCAAGACATTAAAAAACCACAGCTTGGTACGCGACTGGCAAGTAGCTGTTTTTTTTTTGAAATTGCTCCGGTTGAGGACGAGACCATGGAGGTAAATGTTGAGAACAAGCTATCTCTGATCGTCGCACCTGGGATCGAATGAAAGGTCCAACTAAGGACATGGATGAAACATTATGAAACATGATGAAACTCAATCACAAGCTCAATTTTGGTGATTAGAGGCAATTAGTTCATGAATGTCGACATGAAGTATAAATAAAAGCTTGCCACGTGTCTCATGTACAGCAACAGCTTCAAGATTCCAGTGACGGATTGAGGAATGTTCGCCTTGATGTAAGGATTGCTATGAATACTCTTCACATGTTTTCAATAGTTCCACCCCTTCAGCTGGACCAGCACAGCTAGACCAAAAGCGCTCCTAAACTTTGGCACCTCCTGCCACTTCTCTAGTCAAGACATTCATATGAGACCAAACTTTTCAATCACATCTTTCTTTGGCAATATGAGTTTGTGAAAAAAAACATTACTTAACCCCAAATCCAGTGGTAAATCGGTATATAAATCATAATTTCTCCTCTTCAAATGTCCTTCTGTCTGAGCAGTTTCGCATTGACGTGCCAGGACTCCAGCTACTCATGAGGCCAGCATAGCCCAACTCCTCTAGGTACACCTGGCAAAAGGTGCTGTGTCGCCATCGAACATGTTGATCATGTTGCGCATGTTGCTTGCAATATGGCTCTGAAAATACGGAAGGCACCAGTAGAATGGTTCTTTTTAACACGGATATTATATTATAATGAGGATGCACCACTGGATTAAGGAGTTTCCCCCTCTCCCCAATTTATCCAATTCGAAGTTTGCTGGATTTACCACATCATTCCCGATGGGGGCAAAAAAAACGATGAAAAACGCTTACCCCTTACCCTCTGGTAATTTAACATAACTATGGAAAATCACCATTTTCAATGGGAAAATCCACTATAAATGGTGATTTTCAATAGCTATGTTAGTCATTACCAGAGGGTAACATTGCAGCAATGAAGAAACCATGTCAGGCGGTACCTGGTAATTTGTGTGCACTACTCCAACCACGTGCTTGTAGAGATCTGTCCACCTGAAAGTCGCCAGAACGCCAGCGGTGGAGATCAAAATTGACTCAAAGTCACTTAAAGGATCTTACAGGTAACTTGTGTACAAAATAGAGTGTGCATAGTACACTTCATGACATTTCATGACATTTCATGATAATGTGCATTGTCAGTGTTGACCTACAGTAAATGTCGACTAGCGGCAAAGTTTGAGAATGACACAAAGATCCAATGGAAGTTGATTGTCGTGGGGAATGCACCCCTTGTCTCTCACCATTGCTGATGAAACCAAGGGGATGATCAGTGTTAAGCTCCCAATGGTTTCCATCTCATGGTTTAGGAAAGGCGCAGTGCATCCTGCTCCTTTGAACTTTTGGCTAAAGGATCTCAAAGGGTTTCCTCTCAAAGCTCCACCATTTTCATCCATTTTCCAGAAACACACGGCCCAGGTCTCTGCGCGCATTGCGTTGCTCCACTGTCCTTCGGGTTTCTTGTCACCCGGGACTCGGAAGCCGACCAAACCATCAGGCCGCGAGGTGAAATGACTCGCGAGTTGCAGACTGCGGCAGGATCCACAGGGACTGCCACAGTGTGACAACTCGCCTTTGACAAAAATTGGTTCCGATCAAACTTGCGGAACCAGAGTTTCGTTCACGTGAACACGGCTTCTAGGGACTGGCCAGGACGAAGACAGGATCAGATTTTTTCCAATCACAAAGACCATTCCACTGCAAACATAGGTCAATAAGTCAAGCAACTTGGGAAAGTGCAGTAAGCAGAAGGCATTAGATGGCACTAGAATTAGTTCGAGTAACTTTAGGTCATGCTCTGACTATGCATTTTCTGGCAAGAGACAGCGATTTCCGTCCTAGACGTGGGAAAATGTGCGAACAATTTCTTACCTGAACTACAAATTGTGCAAAAAACAGGTCCTTCATGACGGGGTATGTGGAAAAACTCCGCTGGATGTGCTCTTTACAGCTACACATAAATCCATGTCTACATTGTATAATATAAAAAAAAAAACTTTCTTTGATTATACAGTATCTCTCTCTCTCTCCCTCTTTCTCTCTCTCCCTCTCTCTCCCTCTCTCCCTCTCTCCCTCTCTCTCCCTCTCTCTCCCTCTCTCTCCCTCTCTCTCCCTCTCTCTCCCTC
>Ga0126342_10006888_pt1 | contig 20229 bp, 20 predicted proteins | sample Cyp1metagenome_FD_92528 | JGI IMG/M metagenome (GOLD analysis project Ga0126342, IMG submission 92528) | Coral microbial communities from Lord Howe Island, Old Settlement Bay, Australia - Cyphastrea 1 metagenome | ecosystem: Host-associated > Invertebrates > Cnidaria > Coral ...
GTTTGCCCGCCCTCAAACGCTCCAAACCCCTCCGCAGGCCTCCAAGGCAACAACTCTTACAGCTACATGCCCCTGCCATCTGTTTTTCAGGGGGTTCAAGACTGCCGTTTGCCCGCCCTCAAACGCTCCAAGCCCTTCCGCAGGCCTCCAAGGCAACAACTCTTATACAGCTGCATGCCCCTGCCATCTGTTTGTCACGGGGTTCAAGACTGCCGTTTGCCCGCCCTCAAACGCTCCAAACCCTTCCGCAGGCCTCCAAGGCAGCAACTCTTACAGCTACATGCCCCTGCCATCTGTCTTTCAGGGGGTTCAAGACTGCCGTTTGCCCGCCCTCAAACGCTCCAAACCCTTCCGCAGGCCTCCAAGGCAACAACTCTTACAGCTACATGCCCCTGCCATCTGTTTTTCACGGGGTTCAAGACTGCCGTTTGCCCGCCCTCAAACGCTCCAAACCCTTCCGCAGGCCTCCAAGGCAACAACTCTTACAGCTACATGCCCCTGCCATATGTTTTTCACGGGGTTCAAGACTGCCGTTTGCCCGCCCTCAAACGCTCCAAACCCTTCCGCAGGCCTCCAAGGCAACAACTCTTACAGCTACATGCCCCTTGAAAGGGGGTCGGCGGCACCAGGGCGTTAGCCCATTTATATCGTAAGTATATCTTGAGTTTTCTTGAACAGTTTGGACCTTGGATCACAGAAATTGACCTGTGGTAATGTTGAGGCTGCCACCAATGGAGGCGTAGGGGACTCCTTCAAAACATGCGAAGTTCACATGGGAGTCCCTGCAGCAACCGCTAGATATAGCTAGATATAGCTAGTAGGAAATGCAGAAATCCACAAACATAGCGACTTTGAAATGAAGCTCTCCTCATTCAAACGAGCGCTTAAGCTGCCTTCGGACAGAAAGAAAAGATCAACTCATCAGTCGTCGAACGCTTGTCATAATTTGGTCTTACAACGATTTCAGCCTTGTTAGCGCACCAGAAATTCTATTTTGGTAATGGAGAAAGCAGCGAATTCAAGATGCGAAATCTTCGCACTGCAAAGGAAGAGCCACACCTTCTGAAGCTGCATACTGGAACTCCTGCGCGGCTAGCTGAATATGGACACCAATTCTTTCAGAGTCTCCAAGTGGGCAACAACCAAAACCTGACAACAAGTCGACGGTTCCATAGAAAATGAAAGTTCATGTTTAGTAATTGTTAGCTACATTGGCAAAATTTGACAGGACAACCTTAAACCACGTGAAATTGTAAAGCCATCACAAGTCCATAACTCGCTTTTTGACGATGCATGTCTTTTTTGTTCCGCGGTCCTGCGCCATCCGCAACCTGGACAGTGGATGCAGTGGATGCCCAATGGCGAAAATGATTGCTGGCAGAAGAATGGGATTTAGGGATATTTAGGGGATTTTTAGATATGCCAAGTGCATCCAACTTTGGGATTTTAGGGTTCTCAACAGTTCTCCCAACAGTCCCATTGCCGCCTCTGCCTTGGCAGCTCTAAACAGGGCCGGCGCAGTCGCTCCAGCCAGGCAGATTTCTCCGATTACATAGGTCTACCAATGTCTACCAACCACTGCTTCAGTTCGAATGATTCGAATGGAGTTCTCAATCTCTGATTTTGCTGATGACTGTCTCAATCTCTGATTTTGCTGGCTTGACGCGTTGCTCTATAGCTTGAAGTTCATCTTGGGCTCAAAAGGGATCAGAAAGCTGCCAAGTGTGCTTAGTGCCGGTAGCTCTGGGGACGTACACATCTAGAGCATGCCATCAAGGATAGCTGTCTTTGTGGCTGGAAATTTTGCTACTGAATTGTCGTTCATAGTTCCAACAAGTTCCAACAAGTTCCAACAGGCTTGTCTGCTCTCCCTCATGGAGATTCAGAGCTTACCGGGCTCCCTTGGGCCAAATTGGGCCAAATTGGGCCAAATTGGGCCAAATCGACGCCATCGATGCAAAGTGAATGTTGAGCACAAAAGGTCCAGTCAGGTCCCACATCTCGCAGTGTCAAGGCAAGGGTCGCACGTGATCATTCTGGGCATGCCAGTACCTGTCCCAAAACACATCCGCTTCGTGATCTCTGTATATCTCTGTAGTGAGCGGATGTGAACGGTCTATCAGGATCTATCAGGCGTATCACATTTAAAATACACATTTGTTCGACGCAGAAGAGAACTGGACTCGTGTATGGCACATAGCAGCAAAGTTGGCAGCATTGGATTCCCCATAGTACTTCAGGCGCACCTGGCACTTCACTTTCACTGATGGATACTGATGGTATGTCATGGAGGTCTCCTCGATTCAGCCAGATCTTGTTCCAGATTCCGGGGATCGTTGCTCGCCTGCTCCAACTGCGACTCGGCGAAGCATCCAACCAAATTCACCACGGCATCCTGACGGTAACTAGATCTGGAAGCATCCACCGATTTCAACGACAATACAATGTCAGTTATGTCAGTTATGTCAATTATGTCAATACAACAAAGTAAAAGTAGTGCCCGAAAAAGTGGCCCAAAACACTCAGCTCTAACTTCATTTCGCAAAATCCAGTCCTCAGGTACATGGCTAACGGCTGGCAACTGATTCCTGCACAGGGATATCACTCCATACTCCATACTCCATACTCCATACTCCATCTCTGGCAAAAGAACATGGAAATCATAAAAATCTATGGCAAAAGCCTTGGGAAACCTCTACATCAATCACTAGCAACCACACCATCTTAGCGCCTCGGGTGCATCTGATGCAACTCGCCCATCACCTGGTAACATCAAGCATGTCGCAGCGGAACTGAAATGAATAAAAACAAATCTGAGCTAAATGGGCTAGGAGATGCTAGGAGTATGAATGTTACAACATGACAACATGATGTTTCATTATGTTTCATGATGTTTCACAGCTTTTCAGAGATTTCATTAAATGATTTCCGTCAGACCTTCACCAAGGCAGCCCTTGCCCCACCTGGCCCAGAACTTCTTCTAAGCCTCGCATGTGAGACCCATGTGACCCATGTGGTACATGAAAGCTAAGGAGTTTGGCCGGGGAAAGGGATGCGTTTTGGAAGGAGGTAGTGTCGAGAGGAGAAAAGGGAGGGGGATGAGAAGGGAAGGATAGACGATCTGTGTTTATTAGAAAAACCGTCATTTTTCGCTCAATGCAATCTCAAAGCAGTTGCATTTCCTCACTTCCTTTTGTTTGGGCCGTTTGACACTACTTAAGTCCAAGCCAATGCAAGAAAAAAAACAAGTGAAAAAGAGTTAAAGCACACAGAGGGAAGATGGGAAGGATCGCGTGATAAATAACATGGTTGGCCCCTTCCACTCCCTTGCAATGAAATATCCCGGACGTCCTACACCAACCACACAATCCACACATAATTAGCAGAAGGTTCGTAACGATTCGTGGTTACAAAATATCATCCGAAGAGCGGCGAAAGTTGCAGCCATGAAACCCATTGGTCTGGAGGCTCGCAAGAATCCCTGGGGTGCCTGGAGCGTCATTCGGATTCGGATGCTATCGGACCATAAGTCAAATCCTACCGGACACAGTGTGTCAAAGGATGTCAGAGTCAAAGTCAAATCAGTTGGATTTTCACTCTGCGAAGCGCTTTTTCGAAGCGTTTTTTCATCTTTTTTTCACAGTCAGATTGCGGTAGCATTGGCAGGTGCCGCAGGGGCCACCGCGGCTGCAGGACCCTCATACGGCTCAAATGGACAGTGCCTTGGACAGTGTCATCCGTGGTCGATGTTTTGTCGTTTTGAATACTTCCCAAAGTTACGGAGTCACACCAGAGAATGGGCAAATCTCATATTATGTGCACAAAACATATATATTATATATAACTATTTATATCTACGTGTTATACGTGTATGTATATATATATTATATATATACATATATATATATATATGTACGTATAGAATCATGAATCATAACTATTAACTATAACATACTATAACTACAAGTAACTATATAGGAGAAAGAGAGTAGGGAGAGGATTACATAGGCAGTCTAAGCCAAACTCTGAGACTTTGGCACAAAGGTCAGTCTCCTCACCTACCAGGCTGAAAGCTCAGTGTGCAAACACAGAACTCGTCGAACTCGTTGTGGAAACTGTTCTCTTGGAACTCTTTTTCCGCGTCAGAGCCTGATCTTCGTGCCGGCTTATTCTGCCGTTGCCACCTGCGCATGGCTAAGAAAAATGCAACGTGTCCTCGACAGCTGCGCTGCGATCCGCTGCGATCCGCTGCGTCGCTGTGCCTTTGCCGGTTCCTCTGCCGCTTCTTCTCCTTCCGGCACCTGGCAGAATATCACAAGGATGCCATAGGTCTCATCATGCTACAATACAAAGAACAAAACATAACAGATCCATTAAACACATTTAAAAAGTATTTAAAAAGTATTTTAAAAAAAGAAAAACATCAAATCAGTATACTTTTTCGAACCTGTCAAGTAGTTGTCATCTTGCCTCTGCCGGTTCCTCTGCTTCTGCAACCTGACGTCAAAGGCATCGGCTACGATGTTTTGGTCATCCTATGTCACTACACGATATGTAAACTCTTGGTATCATGTATACATATTATATATTTAATATATCATATATATATATGGGGTTGCGTCAAAATTCGGGTATGGATCGGCCCGCGGTGATCCAGACGTATGGATCGGTCTGGATCATCTGCGTTTTGGTATGGATCGGGGGTATGGATCGGCCTGTGGGTTCAGGGTATGGATCGGGGCTTTACATTTTGACTCGCAGCCATATATTATATATATATTATATTATATTATTACATGTATATGATTACATATATTATTATTACATATATTATAGTGAATTATATTGATGTATACTGTCTGTGTGTAAATCATAAAGACTTCTGTGTATATGAACACTATAAATCACTATGACCACTTCTGTGTACACTGCTCCCATCTCGGCTTTGGTCGGGCCTCTGCCGATTCATCTGCTTCAGGTGCCTGGCACTTCGAATGACATGTCGCACATGTCGCAGAAATCACGTCACGTCGCGAGCGATGGCCTCTGCGGATTCATCTGGTGCCTGGAAGAAAAGGGACATGTCAGACCAGTCAAACCGATAGATCCGATAGTGGTAAGGTGTGGTAAGGATTCACGTCAGTGATTATTGTGACATATTGTCAACAGTGGTTTTGGTCACTGCTCCAATGGGTGGACTTCTGAACAAGGGACACTGACTTCATACGAAGTCATGATGTCATATGAACTCAATGAGTCTGAATTTTCTGGCCAAAAAAAAAGTCTCACATTTGTATGACATGTTGCCGTGGCTACAGAGTTCAGATATCGCTCCTGGATAACTGAGGAACTGGCCGTATCAGCCGCATCCTTTCCAGGTGAACCCGCATCCAGATCAGCAGCCGCCGAGCGCGGAATGAAAACTGGCGCCTGTTCCAAGGGGTCACACTCAATTTGCATAGAACAAGTAACAGTTAAACAATGTTAAACATGTCAAACATGTTAAACATGTTAAACATGAACAAAACCAAACGCCTCATGCGCTGGTCACCTCTTGACACAATTCTGGATGGTACTCTCTCCCTCTTCTCCGACCTCTCATCCGACTGGTTAGATCCAGACATCTCACAGTCGGATCCCGGATTTTGGTCAGACCTCCGCATTGAAGCTACTAGCGCCTTCACCACGAGCAGCCTACAGAGAACTCAGCACAGCACTAGCACACTAATTTCAATTTGAGTATCATCATTTTTAGTGTGAATACTTCAATCTACAATGAAACCGATTGAACAATGATTGAAACTACAACAATCATGGATCATCATGGATCAATAGTTGAAGGAACGCTTGGAAGTCTGTCATTTCATCGACAGCCCAATGTGCATCAAGGTGCATGAAGGTGCATCAATTTTTGTGACTCGGGTGGAGTCAGGTGGACCTAAAGCGATCTCGTCACTTACTAAGTGCTAAAGCTGCTAAAACGATAAACCATGATAAATTAATATAAATTATCTGATAAACCATGATAAACCCTCAACATGTTTGATTCTGTTTGATGAACATGTTTGAGCTGGGCAGTAGATTCATTCTCTTGCCCTAAATGACCACTTACAGCTAGGAATTGACCCATGTCAACCCCAATTCCAGGAAGATGATCTCCTTCCAGTGGGGCTTCATGATGAGGTATGAGTTATGAATCTGTTATGAATCTGTTATGAATCTGTTAAGGTCAAATCAGGATAAATCAGGTAAATCGCTTGAAGGCTGATGGAAATGATGGAAATGATGGTTAAATGATGGAAATGATGGAAATGATGGAAACCAATGAAAATAAAAGGTGGCACCCATGTGGCACCCATGTGGTCAGCATCTCGTATCGCAGTCTCAGCTCCATCAGCTCCATGGCCATCCAGGGACCCGGACCTTTTCGAACATGGCACGAACCTCTTCCTGACTCGGCAGTTCTCCTTCCTGCGCCGACGCATACTGGGCATACTGTGCACAGTTGTAAATGAACAAAAGGTAATGATGGAAATGGAAATGTTTAAGAAACAAAAAAGAAAAAATGTAAAGCTTCCGTAGTCTTCTACATCAGTACTTGGATTTGTCTTCATTTGACATGTCCATGCAATTCGCAGGACCGACAACAAATCACTGAGGGAATGAATTGAATCAGGAATACTCTAAGCAAGATCCAAAATTAAAACCTCAAGAACTGTTAAGAACATTCAAGAACCATAGAACACTCATGAACACTCATGAACACTCCAACACTGCAGGTCCTTCTTGGTTCCTTTCTTCCTTGGCACTCCGGAACAGGATGGATGCACACTGCACGGGAGCATGTCCAAGATGTGTTAGTTTCGTTTGTTGCACGGTTTGTTGCACTGAATCGACGGCAAAGGAAGTGCATCCGAGATTCGGCACAGCAGGTGCTGCTGCCAAGCCTCGAGCGACCAATGCAACCAGCAATGCAACGCGAGTTTTCAAATCGACTTTCGACTTTCAACCAGTCTCTTCACATGTTCTTATCATGTGTTTTTGACATTTCGAATCGATGAACTGGTCTCGACACGAACCGCGACAGAACCGAACCGGAACGAAACACTTCGCGGTTCATAAACTTATTTTCAAACCGATGGGAATCGATGCGAACCACGGGAACCCTGGTGTTTCAATTGTTTCACAATTACGAACCCAATCGAATCGAATGAATCGAACGAATCGAATGAATTGAGAAATGACTTGTGACTTGAGAGGTGGCCAGGCCTGGTGGCACGCTTGCCACTGATGTTGGGAACAGGGAAGCGGCCTGCAGTAAGGGCCCAAGTTGCCCAAGCGGGTAAATTTTGCGTAAATCATGGCAAATCCAAACTTCACAAAGGTTGAACGAACTCAAAGTCAAACTTTGGAAGAGTCAATCGAGTTGACTGCCTGTGGCCACATGATTGACATGTTGCATAGTGTTGCCATATGTTGCCACTTTCCCTCATTTCTGTGAAGAACTTCCCAAGCGACCCCGAAGCCACACGCGGTTTCCATCGGTTTCCGCGACTTCCGCGACTTCAGCCATTCCACAGCCTGTGTCTCTAGCTGCGTGAGCCGTTCAGTGAGGGCATCCAAGGCACGCTGCTTCGCCTCAAATGTTGAACCCTTTTGGAGAAGTCATGGGGACACGGCAAAAACTCATCAAGTTATCATCTTTAAACTTTCTTTCCACTGATCTCTAAGTCTCTAAGTCTACGTCTATATTTATATAACTATTTTTATGTGTATATATAATATTATAATTATATATAATGCATGTATCTGTATATGTATATGAAGTCTCTCTCTCTCTCTCTCTGAAGCTCCCCCACAGTGACAAATTGCTTCTCAGGCACTGCCCCGGCCCGCAACATACGGTCCACCTTCTCAATCTGTGCGTCCACCTGGGCTTCCATCAGTTTCCATATCGAATGAACAAATGAACTCAGTAAATGAACCGCTCCATGACTGGTAAAATCTGATGAACGAATACATCAGCTTCGAATGATAACCAGACCATACCAGACCATCGATTTTTGTCAGGGGTGTCATCTTCGCTTGAGGGTCACATCATGTTGGAGGTCCAAATCGCAGGTCCACTGAAATAACACGACTGAACCAATCCTCTGTTCCTCGCCTGCTCTGCTTTAGGCGCTGGTTGCGCATCCAATTTTCGTCTCGCCTTACCCGCTGAGAGATATCCAGAGTCCAAATCTATACAATTCTGCTTTCGTTTTAGCTTTAAAAAATAGTACATACACAGTAAATAAATACACAGTAAGTCTACAGATCTTAGCAGTACAAGCGCGTAATTAAAAATCCAAATAAAAATCCTAGGTCATCCTGAGTTATCCTTGCACTGCCAGCACTGCCAGCACTGCCAGCACAGCCAGCACTGCCAGCATTGCCAGCACAGCCAGCACTGCCAGCACAGCCTCGTCAAGAGCATCTCGATGGTGTCGCATCAGGTCCGAATTGTGGTTATGAGCCAAGATCGTTCGATGCAAATCCTGCCGTGACATTGTGACATGCTCTGAAACGGCTCATGCTGGTTACAGCTGTAACCAGGGTGCTCGGTTCTGTGTTTCTCGTGTCATGACATCAGCATGGTTTTCATAGCACATATCATACACCGCCATCAAACTCTCCTGCTTCAAAGCTTTCACCTCTGACCCCCACTTCTGTTCCAGCTGCTTGATCTTTTGACCTGCATGGAATGCTCAAGTGCATAAGCTGAATCTCTGAATTGAATACTCAATGTACTGAATATGCTTAATCAATCTTAATAAACCAAATACAGTACATCCTGAACGCATCTGAATACCATTGTTCTTTCAACATGTCCGGCATTTGGGATGTGTTTGTATTTAGAAGTTGCGAATCCACTCTATGCATCTCAGCTCGCCACTCAGAAAAGCTCGGTCAACCGTCACAGAGGGGTCAGGTGAACCTTGCACTTCTCGTGTTCAAAGCCAAAATCTCGTTTCAATTCATTTCCAAAACTGCTATGAAAAATGAAACGTTTGAAACTGTCTCGCCGTCTGTTCAAACATGCAACAAACATGTAACGAACATGTTGAATTTATGTAACGAATATTGAATATATGCAACGAATTCTGCTCCGGCCTGAAGTGTTCAGTCGCACACAGCGTTCCAGGCGCTGGGACAGCTCAGTGATGTGTGCCTGAGAACAATGCAACAAGCTGTGCAACAAGCTCCAGTCTTGAAATGCCTTCAGGCTCTTGGAGGCTCTTGACAAGGGTTTTCAAATATGGGATTCGATCGCAAATTTCAGGTCCTCCATCTGCTGCAGCTGCGTTCGTGCGACGTTGAGCTCATGCCTTGAACAGCAGGATAGAGACTTTCAGTTGACTCAGTTGACTTTGACTGGTTTCGGTACCTGATTCGACTCCCGTCACTGAGATTCACTGAGCACAGAGAGAACATGAGAGAACATTCAGAGAACATGAGAGAAGATTCAGAGCAACGTGTATCCGGACCTCACGCGTTGCTCTGAATCCTTCTTTGCCTGAAGGATCATCTGCTCAACCTGGAGCAGTCACCATTCCGATTCACAACATTTCGCAACGTAGCAAGCCGTACCACTGCTAGGAACAGTGACTGATCGTATGGTCCCATCCTGCTTGCCGATGGCTGACGCCACATCGCCATGAAGTGACCTCACACAGTGTGATGCAATTCATGCATTTCCAAACATGTGGTGCAATTATGTGGTCCAACCGGGGCATCGAACCAGCAGATTACATTTATTTCTTAGCGGTGTCACATGGTGTCACTGTCACATTTGCATCGGTACCAAAGTCGAAACGGTGGACATCACGCCATACTCGTATCATCTCGTAGCAAACCGCACGGTCTGAGGGTCCGTGCATGGCTCCCCAGCCCCAGCAATTGGGGGCTCCCCACAAGTGGGGACTGAGCCCTCTTGGACTGAAATGGCAACGAAACACAGCGCAACATAGCGCAACATAGCACAAAATGCAAGCGATCAGCAAAAACCTGAGCAAAGGCGCACATGCAAGATCCGAGAGACATCAAGTTTAGATTGTTCCGCATCTGCTTTGCAAAAACCTCCTGTGTGTGAAGACTTCTCTGTTTGGCCTGCACTCCGGCCATTTGATCCATGAGGCCTGGCAGGCCACTCCTGGAGGGCGATCGGCGATCAAAGAATGTGGAAATTCTATGTACGGAACCAGAGCTTCCACTTTTGCGACGAAGACAAAAGAATATCAGGACATGCCAGGACTATAGTCTGTAGCATCTTGAAGCTACTGGTAGTGGCACTCCAAGTGCTTTCAAAAATCCGAATGTAAAGCGACCATATCTCTATATTGCATTGATTTGTTGAATATATTGTGATATGTTTTGACAATTCTTGACATATTTGTCTTGATATGCTGATTTTTTAGTTATATATATATATGTTATATGTTATATATGTAATATCACATTCGTTTCTGTCTTGATCTCCTGAGCGCCCGCAAAGCCGGCGGCAGGTTCTTAGTTGACATCCGCAACAGAGATCTGACATGGCTGGGCCGCCCATATGACAACACAATGTTGGCATGTTGACACATGTTGGCACACAGCACATGCACTAAATGATGCTAAAACAGGATACTTACTAAATGTACTAAATGTACTAAATGTACTCATATTTGTACTCATTGTATCTCATTGTATCTTACTGGTCCATTGCCAAGTTTCCATCATGTCATCATCGTCATCGGACTCCTGGCGCAAGACCAAAGGGAGCCAGGGAGTCTTTTATCATGCTCAGGGCCGCCGAAGAAAATATGGCGACCATGTTCAGCTTCAGATATCTACCTACCCATACACAGAAACACACACACACACACTGTGGCCACTTTATTTGCAAGTCAGGAAGACTTTTGTCCTGGTGGTGTAAGACAATGTAAGACAATGCAAGATGCCTTCCTATACACTTTATGGATTCAGTTTGGATTCAGCTTCAACAAGGTTTGACCGTTTGACCAGGTGAGATCTCGGTTGAAGTCCTCCTCATCGGCAAGCGCAGTCACGTTGCTCCGAGGGACTACAACTGTCAGGTTGCCACTCCCCGAGTTGTACCTCGTTGATGTTTACAGTGGGACTGGAGTCATCATAGACACAGGAAAACACACCAAGGAATTTCAAAATTTCAAGAACTATAGTAACTACATAGAAATACTCTCAAAATAAGACCTTCTTTCAACCTTCAAGCTCAAATTCAGAAGGAACGGGAAGAATGGCCGAGCTTGGCCGAGCTTGGCCGAGCTTGGTGATGAGCTGCGCACGTGACCGACACGTTTTTCATGTCGCACCCCTTCGGCACGGAGAAGACCCGCTGAGCACACGGGGCCACGTGAGCGGCAAAACAAAAAGCTGTGTATCCTGTGTAGCAAACGTTTTTGTGTTACCTGTTTTTGCATGACAGATGACAGTTGGTGGCAATTCTACCCCTCTTCGATCATGTTTCAAGGTGACTGATAAATGGACATAATGGACATGGAAATAGTGGAAAAGTCATAGTGAAATTGCGTCTTTTGATCAACTCTTTTCAAATTTGTCTCAGATGCATTGGGAGACATGGACAGTCAGGACAACTCTGTGAAGGGTCGCTTGCTCTTGACACTTGCAGACTTCAGTGACTTCAGTGACTTCAGTGACTTCAGTGACTTGAACCAACTTCTTTCTGGCCTGCCACTGGCTGATCAACGGACCTTGTCGATGTGTGCCACTTATCACAAGCGACCTGCAACTCGTGGCCATGTGATGTGTCATGTGAAGCTGCATGGAGGACCATGGAGGCTAAGCTGCTTTAAGCTTGAAGAAATCTGATTCACGATGCACGGCTTGAATCCGAGAATCTGAACAAATACATTGAAGTGCTTTAAAACTTTAAGTCAGGATATTCAGGTCTCACCACAGATCAGTCTGTCAGTTCATCAGTTCATCAGTTCGTCGTTCTGCTGTGGAGTTCTCGGCCCTTCTCGGCCTTCCAACTGCTCGGACTGAGAGAGGCTTCTCACTGCTCTTGGCGCCAAGCTGCGCGGCGCTTAGGGCGGAGTTCAGGTCCCAGCCCTTGAAATTTCAAATTATCGGAAATCACCCACAACACCAAAGGACAGAAGGATTTTGTGGTGGAATTTAATTGATTTGACTACATTTTTTTGAATGTGGAAAGGTTTCCATAACAGTTTCAGACACCTCCTTCTCACAAAGAAACTCCTTTAAGTCATACAACCAATCCATCTTTTCCACGTGTGTTGTTAGAGGGACTAGACTCCATGAGACTTGCCAGTCGGCATCTTATGATTGGCATAATTCCAGTCTTGCGCAACCGATTGCCCATAGCTGCCATGGTCTTTCTCGCAATCCTCTGTTATATCACATGGCAATCATGTCAGTCTTGCGCAACTAGCCATGGCAATCATGTCAGTGGCTCAATGGCTCAGTGGCCTCGTAGCCAGGCAAAGTGGCAGTGATGAGAACACGCGACTGGTGATCGTCATGCACCTGGGTCAAACACATCAAGGATCATCAAGGTACCATATGGCCATATGGTGATGATTCAATGCATATTCAAACTTCACAAACTCGGCTTTACGAATTCACAAGTGTCAACGTGGCCACGCATGCCAATGGTTAAATATGCTTAAATGCTGCACGTAGTTACTACGTAGTTCAGCCGTACTTCAGTCAATCTCAGTACCATCTCAGTACTACCCTTTGACACACAATTGGCACACAATTGGCACTCGTTGGCCTCAAAGCTTCCCTGTGCCAAACCGTGATGGCCTCGCATCCACCACTTTGGCCGTGGAGGTTACACATTTGATGCAGACTTGAGGATTAAATTCAAGATGTGTCAACTCTCCAATGAACCAAGAGAGGCCTCATCAATTTGCTAACACTGTATAATGTCAACCCTGGATTAATAAACCCCTAGGTTGTTTAATTGGAGGGATAACATTTAAGTATCAGATTATGACTATTTGGGGAGTACCCCCCTAATTAATAAACCACGGATTATTAATCCGGGGTTGACATTACTAACAGTTTGCCAATATTGCTTGCCAATAGTCCGTTAGACGGCGCCTGCGTGATGATCACCAAACATGTCTAGCAAACCACCCAGCTGCATTTGCATCTGCGTCAGGATATGTCACAGTGACAGCTGGAAATCAAACAAGGCTGTCATAGGATCTCTGTGATTCACAGATGCGAATCAGAAAAACATAGAAAAACATAACAACCGAGCAATGAGCTTATCTAGTCTAGCTACTATAAATGAACGTATACTCCCCAGAATGCACGTACTATTTTCTTCCCACGGAATCCCAGTTCCGCACTGATTCCTCACCATGATGTGAACTCAATGTGAACGCTGTGACTTTGCATATCACCAGCCTGCACTGGTTGCAGAGCTCTCGGCTCACCAGCCTGGAATCTGACATCTGCTGACATCTGCTGACATCTGATGACATTTTAGAAACGGCAGAAACGCTCAATCGATGTCAGTCGCAAATCTGGTACTGAATCCAAAAATATAAAGAGATTCGAAGACATTCAAAGAGTAAAGAGAGTGAAAGAGATCCAAAGAGAAACGGAACTCGTTTGGAAACACTCTTGGCGTCCCTTGGCGTCTCTTGGCGTCTGGAATCGCGCCTGCGTTCGGACGACCCGTTCCACATTCTTGTGCAGGTCCTTCCACTCAAGCTCGACTTGAAAGCACTCAGAAACTCAAGCACAAAACTCAAAACTGTAGTAAAACACAAAGTAGTAAAACTGTAATGCCTAGTTAATCCTAGTCACGTACTGCAGTTACACTGTAGCTAGCAAGATTTGGCAAGGCATTACTCAAGGCATTGTTCTTCCATAGTTCTCCAATGTCCCAAATTGTCTCAAATTGTGATTTGTGAAGTGGCACAGTGCATCACAGTGCCAGGTTCTCTCCTCCCAGGGATTGAAGCCCCTGTGGTGCTCCACAACAATGACCTGAGCGAAAGTCATTGAAAGTCTGCCTGAACTCGCATCTCAACAATTCTCAATACATCAAACACTGATACATGTAAATGACAGTGTAAATACATCATACATCTGAATAATTCTGGATATATCCTGGACATCGTACATCTTGGATACATCTGGTTATATCTGGTTTCATGCGATTTCTCGTGCAGTTGGCTGCCTGGTTATCCTGCAGGGTTATCCTGGTCCCCAGGTCGAGATAGGCATCCGGCTGGGGCTCCAAAAGGGAAAGCACCTCCGAAACCCGGAGGAAAGCCTTGAGGAAAGCCTTCCAGTCGAGGCGGCTGGACCTGTGCCGACGGAGCATGCGGAGCTCCAGTTCCAGTTTCGAAACCAAATGACTCAACCAGTTGATGCAACTCGAGAGTCAAGAACAGATTGCATCAAATTGCCAGAACCTGAAAATCACCAAACACAATGACCACAATGACCACAATGACATTGTGCATGTTGCGCCCACCTTTGGTTCTGAAAATGGCCAGCCATAGACAGTGGCTTGGCCTTGGCGCACAAAGAATGCGATCACATCACGTGTATCGTCGTGTGACAATCTGCATCCAAGTTACCAAGAAGACCAAGAAGGAAAAAAAGCCGCATTGCCGACTCAAAATTGGAGCATTCTGTCTTGGCAACAGTCACATCTGCAAACGATAGAAGGACTTATTATGACTTATTTATCTTGTTTGGGGGGATACCCCAGCCTTTGAGTGCAAAATGCTTTTGAAATGCTTTTGATGTGTAGGAGAAATGTTCAAAGCGTATTTGCCTGCAGTGTTCGTGCCGCTAGAGTGATAGCTTGCAGCTGATTACATTCCCGATTTGTGTCAAGCGACCGATGTATACCCCGACTCTGCAAAGTATGAACTAGTCTGTGCTAAATGATCCATTGAAAACCTTGCGCTGATACGTGTCAGACTTGAGAGCATGGAATGGTACATTGCAAATAATGCCAATCCATGCCAATCCCTTTCTTTGTTTCTATGACCTACAAAATCAATAGATATCAATATATATATATATATATATATCAATGATATCAATGGTAAGAGTACACTGTACGCCTTCCACAGCACGTCTTGCGACGCATTGCACAACAGTCACAGTTTTCTCGGCGCGATTCGGCGCCACGGCATTACGTCATGGCCGTCATGGCCGTCATGGCCCTCATGGCCGCGTGGCAAAGGCCTGTGCCTCCGGTGGAGCTGTGAAGCGCAGGAGCACCACATTCCTTGCCACGTTGCGAGAAGTGAAAAAATGTGCAAAAGTGCTGGACAAGAAAGACAAGAAAGACAAGAAAGTGTATAGAAGAGTCAATGGAAGAGACTTTCAAGAGACTTTGAAGAGACTTTGAAGAGACTTTGAAGAAGTGTCAGAATATTCATCACAAATGTGAAGAGAAACCACTTCAGACAACTGTAGACACACCTGGAAACACTGCCGAATGACCACACAGTCGGCCTGCAATGGGATTGAAGCCTGTAATGTTTCATTCGATGAACATCAACGGAACATCCAAAGTGCGAGAATGACATGTGTTTCAAGTTTCAACCATGCTTGTCCAAGGATCACTAGGGCAGAGATGACCAAGGAAATGAGACAAGAGCCAATGAGAATGCCGTTGTCAAGCATCCAGTAGTTCATTTCAACCTGAAGGTCAGGAGCCGCACCAAACTGCAGAAGTTGTTTTCTGCACACCCAATCCTTCTCTTTTTGTAAATTGAACCATATTGAACCAGTGTTCCATGAGCAGTGATTCATAAGGATTCATGGCATGGCTGCCTCTAGACATCTCTAGACTATAAGTTCTATAAGACTCTAGTCTCGGGACCGAACTCGACCTACCAAAGGCCAAAAGAGAACACCTGGGACGGAGTCGGACGAAGTCGGACGGAGTCGGACGGTGTCGGACCGAGCCGGACCTTCTCAGGATCCACCACCCACTCCACGAAGATGGGATTCTTGGCTGTGGCGAGGCCAAAGGCAGCTGCAGCTTGTTTCACAGCTAAGGCATACCTCAAGGAACTGGAGGCTCTCTGGAGGACTTCAAGGAAGATAAACAACATAAACAAGAATGATAAAAAACAATGTTGAATTTAAAAGTAAATCAACATCCCTAAATCTGTACATTTCCGTCCATTGTATCTATGACTGTGATGGTTATGTGCATGTTTCCATTTTTGTTTTGCTGTTTGATTGTGCTCATATCCAAAAAGTGTGGCAAGATTGCGGCTGAGCACCAAGTCAAACAAGCGTGAAGATAGACAAATATTGCAAATCCAGTTCGTAATCGAAATCTGTTCCCCAACTCCAATGTTTTTCGCAAGAAAATGACCATCACGTAATTGTCGTCAGCTGGAGGAAAAAAGTATCAGATTGCCATGCAGCAATTTTTCCTCTTGTCACAAATCCGAAACCCCCTATCTAAGCTGACATCATCACACGGACATTTGGAATTCAAACTGCACAGACAATCCCCCTAAACAAAAAAACTGAAAGCAAGGCACTGCGGGTGCCATGAATGTTGTCTCAGCACTAGACCAGCATGCGCTTTCTCATCCCAAGCATCATCACATTCGAAGTTCCCACGGCTGCAGCAGTTCACACCAGCAGCCCAAAACTGGACAGAGCTAGTGGCAGCATCTACGATCGGGGCTACGCAGTAGGTGGAACCATCCTTCACTTTCGCCAAGGAATTGAGAAAAAACAAAAGGCCCAAGGGGGAGAATCGGAGAAAATTTTCACAAATTTGCAATCACTAAATCCCATGCCAAGAACAGTTGATGACAACCAATCGAGGAAAATGTGAAGAAGGTTTTCTAGAAGAACAAAAATGGTTATTAAGTTTCCCCATGAAGGATATCGCCTGTTTCATTCATGCGCAAATACATCCGGAAATGATCTGCCAAAAACCAGAACAAATTGTTATTGCTTCAATTTTCATATCATTCCTTGTAGCAATTGACCGTATTTCAGTATATTTCAATTTCAACATCTCTGTCCTTGAAACCCATGCCTCTTCGGGCATCAATATGGGCCTCTTCGGCAAAGACGAGTTTTCCAGCGTCTAAGTAGCCCGCTGCAGGCTCAGAAGGTAACACGTTGGCATAGGCATGGCTGTCATGGTAAAGCCAATAGATCGAATAAAAATTTCCTGGTCAAACGGGACACTTGGCACTATCACCAGTTGTTAAATGCAAGAAATCACTCAAATAAAAAAAATATATAAATTTGTGACAAATCAAAATGCGATGTGTCACACCGGGTGTCTGTAGGCGACCAAACCCAGAATGCAAGAGACTGCGACACCAGCCATGCAGGAGATCGGCAGAACACTGTGCCAGTGATGAGTTCCGGGTTCATGCCGAGCATGCCACAGGCACGCCGCGAATAATGCCAGGGCAACAAGCCATACTGAAACTGGCATATCATGATATGTGGAAGCAAACAAATAACCTTTGTTGGACGGAATCGAAATTCGAGAAGTCAACGTGACAGCAAAACAAAATTCACTTCATTAAGCCCTTGCGTTTCAGAACATGCGAAGGACCTCCCATATTTTCATTTTAAAATAATCCGTCGACGCTCTGACACATGGCCACTGCCAAAAAGGCTGCCAAGAAACTCATGAGAACTCCGACCAACCAAGGCAGTGCCGTGAGCACTGCAAGTTCGAAAAAACTGAGTTTTGCCCATCCGGGCAGTCCTTCATCTCGCCTTGACATGTGGAAATGCAGCAATCATTGCCACATTTAGGGTGATTGCATGCACAGTCTGAACTCCGTTGTGATCTTAAAATATGATTGGAAAAACTAAGGCCCACACCACGGCTTCATTGGAAATTCGTGGTCTGCCAAATTTGCAGACAACCCTTGAGCCAAGAACATGTGCGAAACTGCGTCTCTGCCTGCAAATAAACTTGAGAGGACTGGGGTGGACGAAAGGTAGATTCTGCTTGACCAGGGAATTTGAAGTACAAATTTTGAATCCTGGAAAAATAGGGGCATGCATGCATTTTGTTACATAGGGAAAAAAGGGAAGTCTCGGTAACGTATGCGATGGCTGGTCTTCTCCGAAAAGTGTTTAAAAGAACAGATCTTTGGTCGGGGCCTGTTACACAATTTAGAGTCATCCAATGCTGCCTCATCCGCCTCCTTTTGGCGCAAAAATTACAAACATAATGCAGTTGTTTAGATGTTTCCGCAAAAACATGGTTGTCCTGGTGTTTGTTTGCTGGGGAAAATCAGCATGATGATGATGGTGATAGTGGTGATAGTGGTGATAGTGTTGATGGTGATGATGATAGTGATGACGATGGTGATGGCAGCCGGTGGCGATGGCGATGGTGAGGGCGATTGTGGTGATAATGATGATGATGATGATGATGATGGTGATGTTGATGATGATGATGATGGTGATGATCGTGCTGATCATGATGATGATGACGATGACGATAACGAAGATGGTGATGGTTATGGTTTTGATGATGGTGATGGTGATGGTGATGGTGATCATAATCATGATTGTGATCATGATCATGATGAGAATGAAGATGAAGATGAACACGAAGATCAAAACGAAAATGAAAATGAAAATGAAGTGGAAAGGAGGATGGAAATGAGGATGAAAGCGAGGCTGAAAATGACGATGAAGAAAATGATGAAAGTGACGATGAAAATGAAGATGAATATTAAGATTAAAATGATGGTGAAATGAGGATGAAAAGGAAAAGGAAAATGATGATGAAAATGAACATGAAAATGAGGAAAAAAATGAGGAGGAAAACGATGAGGAAAAGGATGAGGATGGGGACTAAGATGATGACAAGGACAATCACGAACATGAGGAGGAAACCATGTATTTTTTTTTAAGGGATACGGAAGACCCCTGCCAACAAGTGTCTCCGTGGCATTCCGTGGCAAGGTTCACTAGAGAACTCTGCTGAAAGAAAGTCAACCAACCAATTCTCTTCGCCAGCATCCAGAACACCACATCAGCCAAAACAATGAATGTACTTTATGGGCCTTGGAACCGCTGGTGGCCAAGCACAAGATGAAGACAAGGTGAATGCATTGAAACAAGCTGATCTGAGTGAATGCACAGGCAATATGTAGACAAGCTGAATCCAACACGCTCACGCCTTTTTGCAATGATGGGATGCAACTGTGGCCTGATCTTCTCCCCACTTTCTAGTACCACGGTGTCAACTGAAGTTCACTTTCCAAACCAAGCGTAGCAATAAGAATTTTCCTAGCCAAGCTGCTTGCCGTGTGGCCAGCAATCAAAGCATCTCTGACAGCGTTGTTATCAGTATAAGTCACAACAGCACCTGAGGGGTCTCTACCCGCACAGAATAGCGCAAAGAATTCACAGACTTTTTGCCAGCTGGGTTCAAAGCATGAATCAAACTCTAGGTCAACGCCTTTTGAGAAGAACTTCACAGGCTTCCCTGAAGGGTCGAACAAAACTGCACCAATCCCAGCAAAGGTAGAGTCATCAGATGACTCGAAGGAAGCATCTGTCTGGATGTACCAGACTACACTGGAGGACGGGCGTAACTCACGTGGTCTGCTAGGCTCCAAGAATTTCACATGTTCAAGTTGCTTGGTAATTGCATCTCAAAAAACAGAGTGCACCCCTAGTTTCATAGGGGAAAATGTGCACACCTGACCAAATGATCGAGCTCTGCCGGTGGTAATCCGCAGCCGTAGGCAAAGCTCAAATGGAAGGAAACCATGCAAGAGAAATCAGCAGACATGCAAAGAGCATGGAGCCATAGGGTATGATGACTCCACACTTACACAGCGAAATCGTGCAGCAAACGATATGACTTCGTCGCAACTGGCTAGTCACACCATCTTCACTTTCGTAAACGTAACACTGGTTGTTGCAGGGTTCGTTACAAGGGGCAATCGCAGAACTGCTCAGGACATTCCAGGGTGTCATCGTCCCTAAAAGACCTGCAGTGCATTGGAGTGTGCGAAGTAGAAGTCAGCAGTGTCATCCAAAACAAGTACCACTCACCCCCTGAGTGGGCAGGTTGCAGAGTCACCGATTCTCATCCGCCAACGAACGAACCATGCAGGCAGACTTTTGCTGCTCACGGGCGCCCCAGGCTGTCCTACAGGGAGCACCACTGGATTGCTCCAA
>Ga0126342_10006889_pt1 | contig 20228 bp, 14 predicted proteins | sample Cyp1metagenome_FD_92528 | JGI IMG/M metagenome (GOLD analysis project Ga0126342, IMG submission 92528) | Coral microbial communities from Lord Howe Island, Old Settlement Bay, Australia - Cyphastrea 1 metagenome | ecosystem: Host-associated > Invertebrates > Cnidaria > Coral ...
ATATATATATATATAACTACAACTATGTTATCAAGGTATGTTATATCACTGTAATAGTTACATTATCCCAATTAGAATAATTCATTGACCTGAAATACCTGTTTCATGCCACATAGGGATGACTCCCCCAATCCGAAAAACGATATCCGGTTGGTGGTGACTTACCCATCTGGAAAAATGATGGAGTTCGTCAATGGGGTTGGGATTATCTCATATCTGACATGGAAAATAACATGTTTGAAACCACCAACCAGATTCATCCATCTTTAAGTAAACTTGTGACCAATAAGACCAACAATTCACCTACAAGGTGGTGCCCCAGTTCGGAATCGCGTTCAGTTGGGGGCCACATAACTCCAATGTCACTATGGTTTTTGTTGGTGATATATCGAACTAGTTTATGGGGCCATGAACATCATAAAACCAACAATTGACCTAGCTATATCCCAATGTAGCTAACAAACTTGGGCGACATTTAATGGCTTTAATCACTGTCACTGTTTTTGATTGTTTTTGTGGATAGATATTTACGCAACTTCTCAAATGTCCATGATGTGGGCCTCAAAAACGAGAATGCAAAGTTGGGAGCCACGGAACTCCAATGCCTCACGATGGTTTCTGGTACAAAAAAATCTGACTTAATAACTGTAGTAACCACCACTAAGTATGTTAGGAATAAGTTATGTTCACTTGGTTTAGATTCACCCCATATTAATATATAATAAGTTGGGGTGAATCTAAACCAACGAACATCACCATCCCATGGGCCCCCTTAAACGGATGGACTCTGTGTCCTGCCAGGTCAGATGCGCTCGCAGCGTTTCGGTCAGCTGTTGAGTCGTTTCATCGCCCACCTGGAAGCAGCGATCCCGGAGTGGGATGATGGGAAGAGCCATGGACATTTTGCATAGCCTACAAGGTGGTGCCCCATAGTTATCTAAGTTGGTTTATAAGTCCAATAACTATAGGGTTTATAGGGGTTATATCTATAGTTAATGGGGATTATAAACCAACTTATAACTATGGGGGGCACCACCTTGTAAATGGGATGAGGTTTAGTGGGAATCCCTATATAGCCTACAGTTATGGCCATGGCTATTAGTTCTAACTGGTTATTTCAATGGGATTATACATTCTATAAATGGGGTTAGTTCAGTACTTATAACTGGCAAAGGGCCTCAACTGTAGAAATTTAGTATTCCCAAAGTTTATGGGAAGAATGGGGATTATAGTGGGATCCGATATGATTTTAGATGGTTTTTATGGGTATTAAAGAGGATTTGACATGCTTTTAATGGGATAACTTAGTTTATAGCTCGGTTGACTATAGTTAAGCTATATCCCCCTAAGCACCAGTTAACCAAGTTATGTGCGTCAACTTAGAGATTTCGCATGGCGGGGCCTCACCTTGCAGGTTTTACTACCTCGGTCTTTGGGACTACTATGACTATCACTCATGATAGGAACCCCAAAACAGCCAGTAAAATAGGATGATACCAGTCACATGTTTTCATCCGCATAACATAATAACATAAAGTAACTTACAACATAATAGTTTATAGAACTGTTGGGTCTGCGTATGGTTCGCTGGGTTACCAAAAAGCAACACACATAACTGGCGGGAACAACCTAGCATACAAGACTACTTGGTTTATAAACCCCATTAACCATAGTTACTTATTATGTTATTTGCGTATCATAAACCATAGTTATTGGAGATATGTTCACCAACTTAGCTATCGTTCGGGGGCCCCACAAGACTAGCCATGACTAGGCACGACACGATATCAGCCATTACAAAACTACCCATGTGGGTTGGTCATAATATGGGGCTATACCTGGATGATTGGGGATTATGCAACCAGTAATACAGTGGATGGTTGCGAAATCCTGCACCAGTTGGCAACCATTACTGGTTGGTGGTTTCAACCCCTCTGAATAATATTAGTCAATGGGAAGGATTATCCCATATATTATTTGCTTTATAAACCAACTACGTAGAATGTTAATCTATCTATAATTAATTTGACTATGATTGACTTACCTATCCGTCTCGGGGGCGTGATAGTCATAATAGTCATAATTCAGAGTCGCTACCAAAACCCGAGACTTTTTTTGGGGGGAATATTCAATGGGAGATCTTCAGGATCCTAAAATGGAGCTACCGTGCCATATTTTGGGCCATATTTTGTTGGGATAGTCCCATACATAGGCCTGACAAATTTGGCCTTTATATATCGTAGATACCTCAGTGATACCTCCAATCAATCGGTTCCTGAAGTGGCTATATGGCACTATATGGCTATAAAGATGCAAAAGTTGTTTCTGCTTTCTGCCGTGGCCCACATCACGCGCAGATGTTGGTTTTGACTTCCCTTGACTGTCCCTGTTCTCACCCGTGTGATCTGATGACATGGACGCACTGGCACTTTGTCTGGACTGGGCTCACTTTCAACGGATTGGTTTAAGGGAAAATCTACAGGAAACCATAGATTTTCCCATTAAATATGGGGTTTTCCTGTAAATTTTCCGTTAAACCAATCCATTGACACTTGTTCTCTTTGTGGACTCTGTCTTCTCAAACGTGTCTGCCAAAGCTGACTTTTCTCGAATTGACGACTGTTTTTCACCGTGCCAGTGATGGCCGATTCTGTTCCAACAGAAAGTGCTGCCTGCCATCACCAATGAGCGCGAGGAGAACATGACTGGTCGCGAATTGCTTAAAAGTGTGACCAGACGCAAACAGTTAAGGCCCTTTACCAGTTATAAGTACTTATAACCCCATTTATAGAATGTATAATCCCATTTATAACCAGTTATAACTAATAAATGGCCATAACTGAAGGTTGAATTTTTGTTTCCCCTTGTGGCTACGATTTTCCTAGATTGGAGCAAGCCTGATACGCTTGGTGGTTTGATCTACAGCACAGGTTTAGTTTTTCATGTGGAAAAAATCTAGCTTGCAAAATTTAATGGTGTGGCTACAATCCATTGATTCTATGCATATTTTGCATATAATTATGTATATATATATAATCATGGACATTCTGTACACAAAATTATATGTTGATAAACAGTGGGATTTCAGTAGGACATCTGGTGTTTGCTCATCTTTCTGCAAAAGATATACACTCTGGTGAAACTGCACTCAGTATGAGTCCAGCTCCGGGACCTTATTGCTTTGTTTCTCCACATGAACTGTCATGGCATGTTCCTGGTTGGTGGTGACTTAACCATCCTGAAAAATGATGGAGTTCGTCAATGGGGTTGGGATTATCCCATATATGAAATGGAAAACACAATGTTTGAAACCACCAACCAGATTCATCCATCTTTAAGTAAACTTGTGACCAATAAAAGCCATGTTCCAAACCACCGTTCCCAGTATCAGTATTAGGAGTAGGATGCTTCAGCCACCATCTTTTTCTCGGTCAATCTTTTGGAGACATTTCAAAGAGGCTCACGGGACACAGTGTAGCAACCAATTTGCATAATTATACTTGGAAGTGCAGTTCCAAATGTGAGTGGATATATTATATGTGTTTTTTTAAACAAAAAATGTAACTATAGTTACATAGTCAACTATTTATATTATAACTATTATAACTATTCATATTATAATTATTTATAACATGTTATGACTATAGTATATTTTATAACCCATTAGTTTTACCAAAAAAGCACCCCTAATAAAAAATAGTGCCAGTATGGCTTCACTTGGCATTGAGGCACAAGAAGTTGAGTTGCTGCCATGGACTTTCACGTCCTCCATTAAGATCATATGCCCATGATCCTGACAAAAAGTTCTTTGGGGCCTAACATGGCCTAACCTCCTGATGCTGTAAGGGAAGGTGCAAAGGGGATACCCTCTGGTAAACTAAGAGATTGCGAACTGGAAAATGGCCCATTTATAGTTGATTTACCTGTTAAAACTTGTGGATCTTTCCATAGTTTTTTGTTAACGTTTACCATGATTCACCATTCCAAGTGTAGCCACCAATTTTCTTCCGGACTGCCAGGGTGAATGTTCCGATGAACATTGGAGAAGTGATGCAGCCCTCTGGTTCGGTCACCACCTTGCAGTATTGAACATGGTGATTTTCAAGCCATGGTTACCCTCTGGTAAACGTTAACAAAAAACGAACTGGAAAATTATCACCATGCTATTAATGGATTTAATGGGTACAGTAAATCCACGAACTGTCGGCTGGGCCACGGCTTCTATGTCGCTAAAACTGTAAACGTTAGTTTACCAGGCCGGCTGCCTATCATGAATCACCTATCAATCCCAATGTTGTTGCGGTGAAAAATCCCAATCTTCGACTGGATTTGCTGATTTGCTGCAAATCCAGACGTGGATTTTCAAATAGCCATTGTTTCCCTATAAATCCCATTGAAATTCCATAAAGTCACCATTAAATTCCATTAAATCATTGATTCATCATTAAGTCAATTCATTCAATCACAATCAATCACTATTAAATCACCTTTAAATCCCAGTTTAACGTCAAGAATGCACCAACGAATCGCCGAGACACTTCGCCACGTCCGGTTCCCAAGCTGCTAATGCTGCAAGCCAGGGCCACCTGATGGATGGAGATCGTTGGTCCTCAAGCTATGAAATTTGGACCATATCCATATATATATATATATATACCCTCTGGTTATTTAACATAGCCATGGAAAATGGCCCATTTATAGATGATGTTCCCATTAAAACCTCCATTTATGAGGGATTTTCCATGGCTATGTTAAATAACCAGAGGGTAATACATATTTACAACGTGAGGCCCCCAAGATATCTAAGTTGGTGAACATAACTCCAATTTCACTATGGTTTATGGTACGCAAATAACTATAGTTACTGGGGCGAATCTAAACCAACAAACATAACTGGGGGGCCTCACATTGTATGGAATATATATAATATTTCACTAACATTCACCATTAAGCACCAACAAATTGGATTCGATGATTTAACTATGAATCTGGGCAAATTATAATATTTCACCTGAAACTTGCGGCCATTTGGGGATGATTTCCCTAACATTAACCATGATTCCAGTGAGGGAGAACAGTGAGGTCGTTATAATTTACCCATATATAATATACGTGTGTATATATATATAGTATGATCGAGGGTCAAATCCTAAACCTAGAACATGGATATAGGTATCATACAAAGATTAATTTTTGGTTAATCAGACATTTGTTTCCATAAAATAACGTACGACACTCTGGTTATTAGCTGCTTGTTCCACCAACATTTCCCCCCGCTTCATCAACTCATGCCAATCCCCTTTTGGATCGTCTTGACCCCAAAGGGGCAGCGGCGTAGAGCCGCCGTGCTCGCCACAGAACTCATTGCCTGACCACACGACTGAGATGATGCGGATTTGCGAGCCATAGCTGCTATGTTTGTGCAGAAGTTCTATAACCTTGGCAATGTTCGCCTTGCACAAGGCCTGGAGGTCTTAGCACAGTGTTCTTTTTCCTGTCCAAATGCTGGGAAGTTGGATCGAGAGGATTCCATTGCCTCCAAGAATGATGAGAATGAGGATACGTCCACCTTTTGATGATCTGTGAGACCTCTGTTCCGAAGGCCACCCCATGTCGTATCCAATCTCCAGGATCATTTCTGCCTTGCAGCGAAGTCCTGCACCAGGGTATACTTTATAACGTATGATTTACCTAAAATAGGATGGAAAATCCTCCATGGTATAATATTATATTTGGGATTTTCCTAAAATTTGCGTATAGCTATGGAAAATCCTCCACTTATGCTGATTTACCCTCAAATGGGTCATTTTCCATGGCTACGCTGAGTAACCAGAAAGCACGTTTCAGTACACAAATGCATGCAGATATGACTGTAAAACCATATGACACGTGAAAACATCTATACATAAATATAGCGCCCCCCAGTAAACCCTTTATACCGCTTAGTTGTTGATGGGCATTGTCCATTTGGAACTGGTCGAAACATGTTGAGTTTCTTACTCGGCTTGGTGGTTTGTTGATATTCTGCTACATGTTAAAGTTGGGGTGGTTTAAGTGGGAAACTGTAGTAAATTTTACCAATAGTCCAAAAGAAAGTGCAAAATCGATGATAATCAAGGTGGATGGAAAATCGATCTAATTTGACAAGTCACAATTTGTGAGATCCCGAGCTATGTAAAGAAACAGGAAGGGATGTGATGTCACCTTGGTATTCGATCCAAATTACCCTCTGGTAAACTAACATAACTATGGAAAATCACCATTTTTAATCGGAAAACTCACTATAAATGGCCATTTTCAATAGCTACGTTAAATTACCAGAGGGTAACATCCAGGAAATGAAGCGAGTGCACGCACAAGTCGTCAAGTCGTCAAAGGATTTCCACCGAAGTTTTTATTTTTGCCGATGCGAAGATTGTACCCCATGTTGAAGTTGCTACCATGGTTTGAAGCTGGTGAATGTATGGTAAAAAACAATGGTACCCTCTAGTTATGACTAACATAGCCATGGTAGTTCGATGACCCTAATCGAAATAGATTATTTTCCCCGCTAGAAACCTCCATTTAATCATTTATTTTGGGGATTTTCCATGGCTATGTTAGTCATAACCAGATGGTAACCAGATGGTAAATGTCCCTGGCAAGTCTCCTATCTCAATTCACCTCGCTCCCAAATGATCGACAGCTCACCTTCGCCAATTCTTTGAAGCATTGCACCTCAGTGTTTACAAAACATCGAGGCATCGTCTCAGATTGGTGGTTTCAACAGGTTGAAACAACCTTCCTGAAACTGGTGAACCACATTAACTATCCATATTATACATAAAAAAAAACTATAAATTTCATCATCCCAGCAACCCATCCAGCAACCCATCCAGCTTTTCCACGTTTAGCATCAGGATCATAGGGATGGATGGATATTCTTCGGGGAACTCAGAGGATCATTTCATTGGGAAACTCTGTTTGTAGCTCCTTTAAGCTCTCCATTTGAAAAATAGAGGGAAATTCTAGAGGGAATTCCTGGATACCCATAGCTATCATAGCTCCGAAACGCTCCGCTCCATCAAACAACCACTGGATAGAAAAGAAACTCATGGCACATCATGGCGCTATCCAAATTTTGGATCATAACTGGCCTACATCCAATGGATTCCCTACAATGTGAGGCCCCCGTTCGATATCTAAGTTGGTGAACATAACTCCAATAATTATGGTTTATGGTACACAAATAACATTTTATAACTATAGTTACTGGGGCGAATCTAAGCCAACTTAGATATCTTGGGGCCTCACATTGTACAAAACAGTCAACATCTTTATTGCGACATCCTCTTCCTTCATAACTGTCTGACAGGCCAGGGTCCTGCCAGGCCCAGGCGCCCCTGTCATCCTTCACACTGAGGACCTTCTGAAGGCTGTAAAGATCATAAGATCGAACTCACTGTGAAGAAATGTCTGGGGAACCAGAACAACTTCTTGGAATGGGGTTGATATCACAGTTAAGGCCCTTTACCAGTTATAAGTACTTATAACCCCATTTATAGAATGTATAATCCCATTTATAACCAGTTATAACTAATAAATGGCCATAACTGTAAAATTTGGGGTGACATCCACAATTTTAGGACAGACAATTTGAAAAGATGGTGTGATCATCAATGACCGCGATCGGTGGGATGATTTTAAGTCCCCATTAAAAAAACAAAACAACTCCATTTAAGGGTGTTCTACGCTGTTTCAAATGGAGCCCCCTGAACAAGGCCAGTTATCAGCCATTTATTTGGTGGTGGGTGAATTTGACGTCCAGTGGATGATGGTATCCTCTATAAGTTGGGATATGGTGCACGCAGAACACCTTCTACGCCCAACTGCCGCCGCAAGTATTAAGTATACCCCAAGTTTTGAGTTTTGGTGGGGGATGTCAAAACCGTGGCACCCTTCTGTTCAAGTCAAAATGATTGTCTGAACATCCCCTAAGGCCCTAAGAATGGTATCTCTCATAGCTATTGATCCATAGCCATAAACAGTAAACAGTCACCATCCAAGGAGTATCCAGTTGTTAAGTGAAAAAACAGGATAACAAACAACATCATCAATCATGGAACAAAGTTTACCCAACTATTTCGACCAACTCATCCATTTATATATATATATATCCATTTATCTGGTTCCATTTTCAAAAACATCAACCTCAACATGGCTGTTGTCACACGGCCATTTGGAGATAATTTCCTCTGACAACTCCCATCACGGAAAAGCTCACATGAGGTTAATCACCTGTCCATGAATTCATTACGATTAATTACCCTAGGTTAAACTAACGTGGATGTGGAAGACCTAGGCTTTCCCGTTCGGAAAATCATCTACAAATGGTTGATTCGCCACATCTATGTTGGTAAAAACCCTAGGGTAGTAAAACAGCCCCAGGATGTGCCCATATATTGATGGCGATGTTCCATGATTTTCCCACAACTTGATAGTTTGATGTTAATCATCAGGATTTATATGAGTCTATCCAGATTTATATCCATGATTTAAATGTTGATAAAACACATCCAGATTTATTATGGGGTTCTGTTGAAAACCAGCGAGTCTCACCACGTTACGACACGTTAAAAAAAATTGGTGGTTTCAACCATCTTGAAAAATATGAGTTTGTCAATGGGGTTGGGATTATCCGATAATATCCCATATATGAGATGGAAAATAAAAAATGTTTGAAACCACCAACGAGGTTACGATGGAATCTCCCAGTCCGGGGCACTAAGGTTCGCTGTTGCTCCGCCACAAACTCTTTGAACTGCCTGGAGTCTTCCTGGCGGCACTGAGAGTCAATGGATATGGGGGAAAAATCATCGTTGACATGTTACCCCGATGTGCTGGTCTGTCCTGTGGACTTTCCTTTCAAACGATTCTTGACAAAAATGAATGATTCTGAACGGAGTTTACAAAGACGAATCATACACACACACACTTAGAAACACATTCCCTGTTGCTTGAGATCGCCTGAAGGATGCCACACAAACCATCTGCACTTGACCAAAATCATTGTCGAATAAAACCTACCCAGTAATCAAACGTGACTTGCTGGAAGCTCCCCATTTGTAGCTGATTTTCCCAGCTGGTTAAACCTTCATTTAATGATATTTAATGCAAAAAACAAGCCGTCGCCGTTGCCATGTTTCATACGAGAGAATATATAATAATATATTCTGTATCTCATTGATAACCCACCTTAACCTCCCATTTGTCCCATTATCCCCTTGAATCACACAACAGAATCCCACGAAATCCCACGTGAAATCCAATCAGATCCCGGTAAATCCCACCATGAAATCCCACCATATTTCCTCTGAAATCCCATGAAATTTGGGGGCACCAGCCCCTTTCCCATATGCTCCATGGTGCTGGAATATTTACCTACATTTACCCCAAAAATTGCCCAGGTATTCCATACATGGAGCATGTGGGTTTGGACGGAAACCTGAACATTCTGCCCCAAGGTGAAGGTGGCAGCAGTGGAGGAGGTGGCTGCATGGCAGGCCGCCTGGCACATTGGTCACTGGTGATGGTTCGGAACTTTCATTGGTGAATTGGTTAGTTCATGGTGATTTGGATGTGGGTCAAAATGGAAGACCGATGTGGGACCACAGATGTGAATGTCTAGTTTAATATTCACCATCCAATTATTGGGGTACCTAATTTTGACCCATACCCATTTCATGGTTCCTTTTAATGGTTTTTAACTGGGTTTTGAATTGAATGTTACTTGGATGTCACTGGTGACTTCATGGGATGCTAAATGTGATTCAATTTGATGAAAAATCGGAGTCAAATGGAACGTTAATAGAGCAAAATCATCTATAAATGGTGATTGATGGGGATTGTAGTATGAAAATCATCCATGAACGAGGAGTGTAAAAACAACATCGCAACATACATGGTATTAGCACACAGGGTGGTGCCCCCTCCCAGTTATAAGTTGGTTTATAATCCCCTTTCACTACACTTATTCCCCATAAATCCTAGTTCTTGGACTAACTATGGGGCCCCACCCGTTTTGTTATGATCCACTATACGCCACAACGTAGGCAAGGCCTGAGTATTGCGGTCAAGGTTGTGACACCTATGACATACCCAACTAGGGACCTCAACATGAATAGATCCAAGACTAAGCTATGGTTAAAGCCCTTTACCAGCTACAAATGCTTATAAGTGCTTATAAATGCTTATAAATGGGGTGATTATTCCATACATAGGGTTATAACTGACTTATAACTGGGAAAGGGCCATCACTGTAGGGTTTTCTTCAAGCCTTTGGTGGGTATTGTTCATGTTTGGGAAATTGGGAAGGGGCTATATATTGAGTATATGGATAAGATGAAGATCATATATATATATATCCGGATCGTGTTGGCCAATTATAGATAGTTGTTGATTAAAAGATATTCGTTTTAAGAATAGATTAGGTATCAATCCCTACAGGATGGGCACCCCCAGATATGTTTGTTGCTTTACGAGCCAGTATAACCCCCATGAATACTAGTTCGTTATATCTACCATAAACATCCATAAACCATAGAATTCAGCCACTGAAATGTTAGGCGTTTCTGAACGCTTTCGCTCGACTAGGGGCCCCATCCTGTATCTTTAACACCAGTTTTTGAGTCACTTTTTTGCCATATCAAATCACCATGAAATCATGAAATCCCATTAAACCATATTAAATCACCATGAAACCCCATTAAACCTGAATGGCTCAGAGCCTAAATCAGGGTCTTGTGGTCTTGGTTGGTTTCCTCATCTCTCCCCGAAGTTGGATTTCTCATATAGCGAATGATGTTGGCTGGGGATTATTCAGATTTTTCTTGGGGAAGTACTGAAAACCACATGGGTATCATTACAGGGTGGTGCCCCATAGTTAGCTAAGTTGGTTTATAAGTCCAATAACTATGGTTTTTGTTGGTGATATATCTAATTATAGTTACTGGGATTATAACCCATTTATAACTGGGGGGGCACCACCTTGTAGATCATTAATGTCTTCTTGGAAAGTATCCAAGTACCAACACCGTCGCGAAGTCAGATCACCTGTCTGGTCCCAATCGCCACCAGCTTCGAGCAGGACTTTTTCATGCCCAACTGCTCTCATTTTTCCACATACCAAGTCCCGTTGAGAATTGGCGATTTAATTTGTGATGAAAAAATGGTGACTTATATAATGGTGATCACGTTGTATGGGAATTGAGAATTGGTGATTTATATAACCCATAACGGATCCATGGTGCTGGTATGCTAACATGACTGGGGTATATCGATGGGATCCATGGCACACCATATATAGCATGGATCCTATGGGATACAGAGATAGTAAGGAACAAAGCCCTACATCATCTATCATGGAAACTCAATCGCTGGCTGCTGTGGTATCTGATGGTACCCTCTGGTAATTTAACATAGCTATGGAAAATCACCATGTTTAATGGGAAAATCCACTATAAATGGCCATTTTCAATAGCTAGGTTAGTTTACCAGAGGGTATCTGTAATCTACCATCAACCCAGGATGCCACTGCCGAGTACACTGCTGCCGAGTACGCAACGCGCTTCGGATAATGCTCGAGATGTGTGCGCTGGCAGCCGCTGGCCACATTGAAAGTCACCATCCAGAGAACCCCACAGATGGGGAGGGAATCTATCCATCTCATCAAATTTGATGATTTATCCAAGAAAGATGGTGGTATTTACCAAGAACTGCAATAAAGGTAATGATCAACAGGATAAATTTCTGTCTCCTTGTGGCAGTCCACTCTCACCAGTGGGCAGTCCGTAACACATAGCTCGTCCAACAAGATCATTGCCCTTCACAATTCATCCAATGAATTTCCTGAGTTTGACTTAAAAATCATCCAATTGCTTTTTGGCTATCCATCGCCATGAGTTTCAATCGAAAACAAAATCTCTAATAATTTAACATAGCTATTGAAGATGGCCATTTAGTTCGTTGACTTAACTAGAAATAAAATTGAATCAACATCATTTTCCATAGCAAACTGTTAGTTTACCAGACGGTATATCCATTTAAATTCCGCACGTTGTTGATGGTCTAAACCCTATCAGTGGGTCAAAAACCATGGTTGAGGGGGCCCCATATATATATCCACATATCCCATCTTATGGAGCTCAGAATCCCATAGTTGCTGTATACCCATGAAACTAAGCCCAACTGCAGCCCCAAGCAGGTGTCATTAGACTCTTCAATGATCTTCCGATTTTCATGGATGTAATCATTGTGGAACCCTGACAGCGGGTTAAAACTTACCAATGAGGTTGGGAAAATCCGCTCAACAAAGATCTCTTTGGGATGTGAGAGGAATCTGGCCATATTTCATCACTAGCTTTGAACATGAAGACCGCTCCTTTCACCATGAAAACATGTTTTGTTTCCTGCACATGCTACAATCATTGATGATCATTCATCCAATTCTATCTAAATCAGGCATAGTAATTAGATTGCTAGTAAATTCCCAGCTTCGACTATCAAATTGCATGACAAAGCCTCTGCTTCTTCTGCTTGCGATCTTGCTTCGCACACTTGCTTTTCCACCTTGCGGCAGATTGCCCACCCATGATAATCTGTAACAGATCGGCCCATTATCCAGAAAAGTTGAAAGTCACCTGGGATCATTGTTCCCGGCAGGCTGGAAAATGAACATGAAGCACTTGGAAACCATGGCCCAGGAAGCGTCAAAACCGAGCACGTGATCAGCCCAATTATTGTAATTATTGTATAAGAATGAGCCCTTGGGGTCAGCAGAATTATTCGAAAAACCATCTGGTAATCAAGCTGGTCGGTGGTTTCAACCCTTCTGAAAAAATATGAGTCCGAACTAGATGATAAGTATATCTGGTTGGTGGTGCAATAACCATCTTGAAAAATGATGGAGTTCGTCAATGGGGTTGTGATTATCTCATGTATATATATATGTATATATATATATATTATCCATATATGACATGGAAAGTAAGAGTTATGTTCCAAACCACCAACCAGTCATGGATATTCTCCCAATCATGTAATGGGATCGTCCTATAATAATCCATTAGATCCCATCATATACCATTACCCTCTGGATATACCATATACCATTCCATTAGTCTTAAAATCATAGTAAACTGGCTGGTGGTTGAGCCACCCCTCCGAAAAATGATGGAGTTCGTCAGTTGGGATCATGACATTCCCAATATATGGAAATTCATACAATTCATGTTCCAAACCACCAACCAGCAAGGAATGGTTTCAACATCTCCTGTTTAGTTTCATGATTCTCCCGTATATTTCTTCCAACTTCGGGGAAATGACGCCAGTTCTCTACACATCCTCCATGGTGTTGGTGGACGATAGACTACTTGGAGCAGTTCCAATTAGAAATGGATATATATATATATATAGAACCTTAGTTGTAGGTGTTTTTTAATAGGTTGTATGGGTCTGTCTCAAAACATGGAACCCCTAAATTTCATGGTTGATCATCACCTCCCCCACTAAATGCATATTAGTGCGGTCATATTCCGGACACACCCATATCCCAACTTACAGGGTTTATAACCACAGTGATACTGATTTATTTCACCCAAAATTCACTGCCAAGTATAGACTCACAAAGGTAATCACAAGACTGACTGGTCCGGAAGGAGTAGGATATACCCCAACCTAACATCTCAAAACTGCCGTTTTGAGGGTGTGAAAGTCGCTACGAAATACAGGGCCAGCCCATTTGTGGTCCTGACCACGGGAGGCTGGTGATACCAGCAAGTTTGTAGCAGCAATTCACCCCGCCCCAAATCCCTATGTCTGCTGAGAGTTTGACAAAACATCACCATTATGTTGAAAGTGATTGACACATGACAAAAATCGCAGGTACCTTGAGAACAAACGAAACTGGTGGTAGCTATATAAGTGATATTAAATCATGACAACATAAAAAAAAGAAACCAATCGTAACCCAAATCATCAATCATCGACCAAGGTTTGATCATGGGGCATCCAAAACAATGTCATCCAGAACATGGGTTCGATACCATGGGATACCCCGAATCAGACACAAACAGGTTGGAAAGTTTGCTGTTGCCCAGTATCCCATCCCAACAAATCTCTGATCTCTCCATAGACCAGTTGGTTGAGAGAGATGATCTCTCTGTTGGTTATGATGTATCTCATATTAGTATCTCTGTTGGTTATGATCTCTCCGTTCATCTCCATTATGTTAACAGTTAACATGGGATGATAGGGTAACACTTTATGTTAACATTCTCTAAGTTAACATGGGATAATGTTATCTCATATGATCCATAAAATATCATATTATCCCATATGTTAACATAGTTTAACAACGTTTACCCTCTGGTAAATTAACATAGACCCTGGCAGTCATCGGGGTTGGAAGATTAGTTTCCATTAAAACTAGGCTATTTTCAGGGTCAACAAGTTAATTTACCAGAGGGTAACATGTTTTCAGCGTCATATGGCGTCCATTTACTTAGATGGGCCATGGAGTTAGTTAACTAGTTAGTAAATGGATTACAATTGGGATATATGGGATAACAAATCCCCAGTTGTTAACCAGGAATCGCTAATCCTATGGCCCATCTAAGTACGCAACCTCATGATTTGTCTCGAACGTGTAACGCACCTTCTCAAGAACCACGTGGGTCTCACGGTCCTGGCGCAGCAGTTCGTCAGCTGAAAATTCCAGGAGTTAATTAGTGGCATGTTACCCCAACTGGTTTTGTGATTAATGGTGATTTAATGATGGTTAATGATGGTTACTGATGGTTAATGGTGATTTAATGATGGTTAATGATGGTTAATGGTGATTTAATGATGGTTACTGATGGTTAATGATGGTTAATGGTGATTTAATGATGGTTAATGATGGTTAATGATGGTTAATGGTGATTTAATGATGGTTAATGATGGTTAATGGTGATTTAATGATGGTTAATGATGGTTAATGATGGTTAATGGTGATTTAATGATGGTTAATGATGGTTAATGATGGTTAATGATGGTTAATGGTGATTTAATGATGGTTAATGATGGTTAATGATGATTAATAATATGCTGGCTGGTGGTATACCTACCCCTCTGAAAAATGATGGAGTGAGTAGTTGGGGTGATGAAATTCCCAACTGAATGGAACAATAAAAGAGTTCCAAACCTCCAACCAGCATAATATGGTTATAGCAACTAACATCAGCTAACAATATGTCAAAATTCCATTATTTAACACTGGAAAGTCAGCAAAATTCCATAAAATAATAATTGTATAATATTATATAATTGTTCCATTAGTTATGACTGGGAACAATTATTATTAATTAGCCCATTTTCATATAGGAAAGTCCCAGCAAAAATCAATTGGTATAATGTCCCATTTGATAATGGATATTCCAACATTTTATATTTTATATGGTATAATTATAATCCATATTATTGAGCATAACAAAATATAGTATAACCAATTTGGGTTATGGATTATAATGCGGGTATAAAATGATCATACTCCGACACATATTATCAAATTTAACTATATAACTAATCTCTTCCGTGACTGTCATATCTTTCAAGGAACCAATACTGTCCTTCTGGTCAAAATAGAGGGGCCCGGAGCTGGTATACCATCTATCATCAAACATTTACCTGTTGTTAAAGGGATTTCTTCAAACCCCTCTATTAATCAACCAACCAATGGGAATTTAGGACATCTATGAAAGGAATCCTACCCTGTGGACCAGTGTCTGAACCACCACTATGTAGCTGCGTGTCTCGGTGAATCCCAGCAGTTTCACATCTCTCAGGATATGCGGGGTATGAGTTGTAAACCAGTTACGACTCCACACATCCAAGTCGTGCCCTAGAAACAATCATTTGCTAACTTCGGGAAGGAGAAGGTGCCATCAAATCGAGTGAAATACAAAAGTGCTATCAAATCGGTGACGCCACCTAGGCACCCTCACCCGCGGACCCTGGAGACCAAAGATCTCGGAGATTTGGGGCATGCTCCAATTTCCCGTGTTTTTACATCGTTGAAACCTCCAATGTTCGAAGCATTACCTGGTGCACCTCGCCCATCAACCCCATCAACTCTCGCCACGTTGGCCAGCAAAACATAGCAAAACTTCATGAGATATGCTGATGAGGCGGTGGCTTTTTGATACATGGTGACTGGTGACATGTTTAACCGAATCTCATTTACTCAATTGCTGTAATTGTGATTTTCCCATATATTGTTGGATACACTCGCATCCTTCATATTGTCCATTGACTGGTTAATATATTCATATTCGATGTGGTCATTGCATGTTGGGGGAACAATCCACAGCCAGGGGTGAGTTGTTCCAGTTACCCTCTGGTAAACTAACATAACTATGGAAAATCACCATTTTTAATGGGTAAATCAACTATGTCTATGGCCATTTTCACTAGCTACGTTAAATTACCAAAGGGTATAAGTGGTTATGTTTTTTCATAGTGGGTTTACATCCCAACTGACGAGGGGCACATCCCAATGGTTTTCTAAACAGTAACAACCAGAATATATCAAGGTGATTCCTGAGATTACTTTAAAGGCTGACAACCACTTAGCAACATGTTTTTACTATCACCAATTACATCCAATTACCGTTTATAGTTCACCATCCACCCAAAATATTGGATGGTTCCCTTCCCATACCCCGTAAACCAACACCATATTTTACTCATTTGAGTTGAAGATCCCACAGTAAATCCCATGAAACCCTTTAGTAAGTTAACATAGACTCTGGCAGTTAGGGGTTGGAAGATCTGTTTCAACTAAACAATGACTATTTTCAGGGTCAACAAGTTAATTTACCAGAGGGTAAGTCTAACTAAACCCCTTAAACGAACATCAAATCGCCGTAAAAATCAAGATCTCCGATTGCATCACCGTTAAACGCGTGGCAAAACAAATCACCATGAAGGGTCTCACAGTCTCACATAAATATAACATAAATCGCTATATCCTACTAAATGAACTTAAATCACCATTGATCACCATTTAATCGCGTTAAAGAAAAAAACCTATTCAACCACTGATCAACAAATACCAACAGGTCCATCGCATCAAAGAAGTCCCTGGAAATCGCCGGTAGATCCCACCATTGGCCCACCATTGAATCACATGAAGCCAGTTATAACTTACAACTTCTCATTGAATCCTGGTTGGTGGTATACCTACCCCTCTGAACAATATGAGTTCGTCAGTTGGGATGATTATTCCCATGGAAAAATAGACATGTTCCAAACCACCAATCAGATAGCCTTCTTATTATAATGAAAAATAATGATAATCATTCATGGTGTTTTATTGAGCCGAATTCCCTTTAAATCACCATTACACCACCATTAAAAACACCAGGTGAATCACTGTTGAATCGCCAGCGACATCTCCGTCCAAGGTCCAGCTGTGTGCATCGCATGCGCCACTCTTCTCGGAGCTGAGCGCTGAGCGCCTGTTTCTGGATGGGATGTGACCATTGGAAATGTGAGACTCAGTGGGATTTACCCTGTGGTTATGTCAAAATAGCTATTGAAAATGACAATTTATAGTGGATTTACCCATCAAAAATGGTGATTTTCCATAGTTATGTCAGTTTACCAGAGGGTAATGGGAGTTAAAATGGCATTTTATATATAGGAATGAGGGTTGCACTACGTTAAAAACCGGGAGATTGAATTTGACCTATATATGAAAAATGTGCTGCTTCCTCTCACAGAAGCGCGGATAAGAGAATCACAGCCATCGAACATGGAACGACATTGCTATGTAATTAGTACAAGAGCAATAGGCCGCAATGGCAAATAATGTAATGGATGTTCATGCCCCCAAATATGGTGTATATGTGATTCACCAAAATAAAATTCACTCGGGCAAATGGAGTTTCAAATATTGTTGCTTTGAAAATTGTAGCGTTCCTTTCAGAAGAGTCAGTGTCCTCTGGAAAGGAGCAGCCTTTACATTATGGAAAACCTATGTATACAAACAAGGCAGCGTTTCTCTAAAGGGGTGTATATACCATTATATACCCCTTTTGGAAACTATAGCTTCATGACTATTCATGACGTTTTAAAACCATGCGCAACCTTGAGGGTGAACCCCAAATGCTATCAGAGTGTTTTCTTTGAATGAACGCGGGCAAAACACACTGTCCGTCTATTGAACTCTCTTCAGGGATGGGAGCCTTCCTTTCAAACGTGCAATGAAAACCCATGAAATTCCCGTTAAAACCAATGAAATTCCCATTAAAACCAATGAAATCCCATTAAAAGTCATGAAATCCCATTAAAAGTCATGAAAGCCCATTAAAAGTCATGAAAACCCATTAAAAGCAATGAACACATCTCTTTAAATCACCATAAAACAACATTAGATCATAAAAATCCGATGAAGAGCCTCATTACATCCCTCTCCCGCCTTGATGTCCTCCTGTTGAGAGCTGCAGAGATCCTTGGCCGGGAAAAACCTGTTGGGTCGTTTTTTTTTTTTCTAGAGTTACCATCTGGGAAGTTATAGGTGATATATAGGTAATATATATCAAATAATATATACGTAATTGTTGACTAATAATAATAATAATATATAATAAACATGGTGATTTCCATGGCTATGTTAAATAACCAGATGGTATATATATCTGGGTAAATTATAATATTTCACCAACCTGAATCTTGCGGCCATTTGGGGATGATTCCCCTAAAATAAACCATGATTCCAGTGAGGGAGAACAGTGAGGTCGTTATAATTTACCCAGAATAATATATACGTAATGGTTAACTAACCAGAGGTAATCTGGTTGGTGATGCAACAACCATCCTGAAAACATTTGAAAATCAATGGGAAGCATGACATCCCATATATGATGGAAAATAAAAAATGGTTGAAAATAGTATATCATCATATATCTAATGATACTAATGGAAAATAGTACGTAATAATCATAATCCCCAGTATAGAAGTTTATTTAAGGTACCCTCTGGTACTTTAACATAGCTATTGAAAATGGCCATAGACATAGTGAGTTTTCCCATTAAAAATTGTGATTTTCCATAGTTATGTTAGTTTACCAGAGGGTAGTCTAATCCCCAAACGAATCATCAACCAACCAGGCTTTTGAACACTGCTCAGATGATGATTGTCCCATTGAAATAACTAAGCAGATGGTAGAGTTCGTAGAGTTAATTAAGGCCCCAAATACCAGTTATGGGGATGGGTCAAAACCCTGGTACCTAGTGAACCCCAAAATAGCTGGTAAATGGATGTTCATCCCACTAAAAATGTATCTATAGGTATTGACCCATACCCTTATAAGTACTGAACTAACCCCATTTATAGAATGTATTTCATCCCATAGAAATAACCAGTTATAACTAATAGCCATGGCCATAACTGTACTAACCAGATGTTAAGATGGCTATGGAAAAAAAACAAAATAAATCAAAATAAATGGAGGTTTTGAGCTCGCTGGGAAAATCATCGATTTCTATAGCTATGGGCCATCGAACTACCATGGCTATGTTAGTCATAAGCAGAGGCTACTTGGTTACCTGTTTAGTTTATAACATGATATATGGATATATATGGTGATTTGGGGGATGGCTTATGAAATTCTTTTACCCACATGACTGTAGTTGTTGTTCCCAGCCTTCAAAGTAGGGGATATAATAACTATAAAGTAATCATTCATGCAAGGTGGTGCTTCCCTAGTTATGTTTATTGGTTTATAAACCCCATTAATTAGTTCGATATATCACCTATAAACCAGAGTGAAACTGGAGTTATGTGGCCCCCAACTTAGCGATTCCGAACGGGGGCACCACCTTGTGGGGGTGATAAACCAACAAATCAATGGGAATTCCAGAATCCTAAAATGGAGGTACTGTACCATATAAGGCCAAATTTTGGGGGTATATTCCCTGACATAGCCCTGAAACATAGGCCTTATATATGGAATCGGTACCTCCAATTTTCATCGGTTCCTGTTGCATGGCCATTGATACAGTATAACCATCGGTTTATAAACCCCCCAAAAAAATACTTTACTTCGTGTGATCCCCACCATGACATTTATACATTTTCTTACTGGCAAATCTTCTGGCATTCTATCTGACATATCTTCTGACATTCTATTTGGCATTCTATCTGGCAT
>Ga0126342_10006890_pt1 | contig 20228 bp, 28 predicted proteins | sample Cyp1metagenome_FD_92528 | JGI IMG/M metagenome (GOLD analysis project Ga0126342, IMG submission 92528) | Coral microbial communities from Lord Howe Island, Old Settlement Bay, Australia - Cyphastrea 1 metagenome | ecosystem: Host-associated > Invertebrates > Cnidaria > Coral ...
CTGTGAATTAAGGTGCAATGGTATCCATAATTTATGGAAGAAAGCAGTTAAAAAACTAGTTGGTTGAAATCAGCCGCAAAAAGTGAGGAACTCTTCGGTACAGAGCTTGACACACACACACACCTTCAAACGCACAAGTAGTTGTAAGATGTTGTAAGTACACATACGCAAATGACCCAAGTTATCCCAAGTTCTATTGTTGATTAATTGAGTATTAGTTGATATTTGGAAATATTGGTTTTATATGCAAGCTTATGGATCATCATATGTTATTTGTATAGTGTGCATATTTTCACGTGTGCATTTGCGTACGCTTGCATTTCTTTCCGCATTTGCAAGACCTGTATACTTCTTTACTACACACACACACGGTTACGTGTGTCTGTTTGTGCGTGGTTCTGCTTGCAACGATGCATTAGCACACTCCAAATAAATTCGACTCCCTGCTTTGTCAACACTCAGGACACTTCGAACACAAGTGCGCAGACCTTCAAAAGGAGCTCAGCCGGGGGACTTGGTCAGATTCACCGCGGATTTGATCTAAGAAACGCTTGCGCAGGCTCGCATTTTTTTTTGTTTGGAGGAAGTACTTGCAGATTGTGCACTTTGGCACGGTGATTCTGTCTCTTCGCATTTCATATCTTATCATATAGTGCCCTAATGTAGCGTAATATATCGTAATGCATTCTTCTCAGTGAACCAACCATGACCAACCGCAACCATAAAATAACCAGCGGGACTGCATCGAGCATCATTAGGCTGATTTGGATACAACACAGCTCGATGCAGCTCAATGGTGGGACATGTGGGACCACTCAGGCCTTCAGATCCGCACGAAGCTTGGGGCAGCAAAGTGCAGAGTCAAATATCTGGAAAAACATGAAGAGCAAGAATAAACTATAAACATTGATAAACCATATAGATGTTTTACTAGATAAACATTGATAAACCATATAAGATATTTTGATATGAATGAAGAAGGAAAAGACCTAAAATGGATTAAAATGGCTAAAGGCATCTCTTGCTCGCCTTTAGCCTTTGGCTAGACTCTTGGAGATGGCGATGGAGAGAGATCTCTTGCACCTAAGGTCTTTGGCAATCGGTTCCAGTGCAGCACCTGTGGCACGTGGCAGGCATGGTCCCGCCCTTGGCCATGCCATGGCCACGACGCCGCGCCCCAGGCGTCCCAGCCATCCGAAAGTTCCGGAGGGCGCAGTGAACTCGCAGGGCTGGGTCCGAGAGCTCCTCGGCTACGGCTGGGATAGTGGTCTCAGGATGTTTCAGGTTTCGAAAATTTTGGAAATGCATTTCAGAGTCTCAAGATTTTGCAAGTCACGTAACTCAAGGATATTGGCAATTATTAGATATTAGAATATGTTAGAATTACATTGGAACATGTTGGCTATTTGGAAAGAGCTGAAGCAAATATTAAATTGTTTATGGTAGTTTGCGTGGTTCAAGTGATTCTAGATTCTAATTTGCATGTTTTTGAACAGGAGTGTGGGATGTATGGGAATTAACAACTCTGTCCAGGAAGCGACACGGTTATTCACGCGAAGTGTTGCATGAAGTCTTCGACCTCTTTGCAGATGTGCATATTGAGTCCAAAATGCCACAGTAGCCAAAGATTGATGTGTCCCAAGAATATAATTAGAAGACAAATGGAGAATCCGCGCACAGCGGACTGGCAATTTGTGTGCTCTTGCGCGAGCCATTCCATGCGCTTCTGTGTAAATCCATAGTGTGTTTGTGTGTAAATCCATAGGTGTTCGTACACAACATGCTGTGGTTCACCACCATGTGGTGTTTTCCCTGAACCACCAAGGCCAGCTCCCATGCATGGAGCGTTGGGGAACTCAGCATGTTGAGAATTTAGAGCACTCGAATCATCTCGAATCAAGATTTGTTGATATTTTCAAAGGGAGCTTCTCGCGAAAACTTCCGAGTGGATGAATGGTCATGGCCGGTCAGTACATCATTATGTCCACCACAGAGCCGCCACAGAGGTACTGTAGCAAAAGTAGCTGGAAGTGTTTGCGGGTAAAAAGATGGAAGTGCGCGAATCACAGTTGTTTTTCATTGTTGTACAGGTGTGGTGACTGGTGGCCCCAATCGTTGCCAAGGGAGGGTCTATGTTTCCGCGATTTAGGGCTTCGATATGGCTGTGACTGTGAGAAAGATGCACACGAGACTGTAGCGAGACCTCAATTGGCCACAAAACAGATTGACAAATTTGAGGGGCGCAGACTACTGCGCAAAAAGTCTGCACTGTGCAGGCTGCGTGTGCGCTGGTTTCGGTGTCACGCTCTTGCCGTGCGGGATTGCAATTGGTGGTGGCAAAACTCATTGGCACTGTTAGTGACGCTGCTACAATGCTGCTTTGCAGCGGTGCAGCTGAAGGTTGCTAATTGCATAGCAACAGCTGCGAGAAGGGTGGTTGTACAGCATGATGCCATTTTCCGGCCATGTGGGATTGCAGCTGGAGGTTGGTAAACGTGCAGCGGCTGCGCGAAGAGCAGTGGTTGAGAGAGGGAGGTAGCCCAGGGCAGAAGCAGGGAGAAGAATAGACCACATACAGGGGCCGCTCAGAGAAGAAGAAGCCTAGAGAAGAGGTCTCTCACAAAAGAGGTGGCTCAGCGAAGACGCGGTTACTACTCATTCACTACTCATTGAGTGACTACTGGTTCACCCAGTCAGCCATTCATTCATGCATGCATGATTCATGCATTTTTGCATTCATGTATGCATTCATGTATGCATTATTATGCATTAATGTATGCGCATTTGCATTAATGTTTGCATTCATGCATGCATTCATGTTTGCATTCATGTTTGCATTCATGTACGTATGCATTATGCATGCATTCATGCATGCATTCATACATGCATTCATGTTTGCATTCATGTATGCATTCATGCATTCACGCGTTCATGCATTCATGCATTCATGCACTTACGCATTCATTCAATCATTCGTCCATTCATTCATTCATTCATTCATTTATCCATCCATCTAACCATTCAATCATTCAATCAGTCCTGCGTTGTTTTTGCTTGTCATTGGATGTCATTGGATGTCATTGGTTTTTGTTGCTGTGATTGCGCTGGCATCTCACAGACATTTTTTTTAATTCGTTGATGCACCTCACAACCTCAATCTTTCATTGCTTCTGCATGTCATAGGTCATAGATGTTCCTATAGGCCAGTGATATCTTATATATAATAGTCATGTTTTTTTCGAAACTTCTTCCCCGGCACGCACGGCACGGCTGGGCACTATTGCTATGATACGTAGCTGTGGTTTGGATCTATTTAATTGCCTGCGGTAAGCCCGCCGGCCATAGAAAGGTGGCCCCAAGGGGGGGGTTGATGTGCATTCTAGGTGGAAGCCCGCGAGAGAGCAGAAGAGAAAAGAAGGAGAAGAAGAAGAAGAAGAAAATAAGACGAAGACAAAGCCTTAAAACGGAAGCGACTTGTGTAGCAAGGTTTGGTGTAACAACCTATTGACCGTATACCAAATGAGTACCGCCCCCAGAAAAGTGGGCCAGATACTATGTATGAGCCTTTGGTACTGGTCGATCAGTAACGAGTACCTGTAGACGACGGTAACGCTGTAGGCGATGTCATTAGCTACAGGCACTACCGGTGTAGTATTTGGGGAAGAAGGTAGGAAGGAGTAGAGGAGTAGAGGAGTAGAGGAGTAGAGGAGTAGAGGAGTCGGAGTAGGCGTCGGAGTACAAACAGCAGTAGGAGTGGGAGTGGTAGTAGTAGCAGTAGTAGTATTAGTACTATAGACATACTAGTAGTACTCGTAGACCTGCTAGTAGTACTGCTAGTAGCAGTAGTAGTAGTAGTAGCAGCAGCAGTAGTAGTAGTAGTTGTTGTTGTTGTAGTAGTTGTTGTAGTTGTAGTTGTGGTAGTAGTAGTTGTTGTAGTCGTAGGAGTAGTAGGAGTAGTAGGAGTAGTAGGAGTAGTAGGAGTAGTAGGAGTAGTAGGAGTAGTAGGAGTAGTAGGAGTGGTAGGAGTGGTAGGAGTGGTAGGAGTGGTAGAAGTGGTAGGAGTGGTAGGAGTGGTAGGAGTGGTAGGAGTAGTAGTAGTAGTAGTAGTAGTAGGAGTAGTAGTAGTAGTAGTAGTAGTGGTAGTACTAGTAGTACTAGTAGTACTAGTAGTACTAGTAGTACTAGTAGTACTAGTAGTACTAGTAGTACTAGTAGTACTAGTAGTACTAGTAGTACTAGTAGCACTTGTAGCACTTGTAGCACTTGTAGCACTTGTAGCACTTGTAGCACTTGTAGCACTTGTAGCACTAGTTGTAGTACTAGTTGTAGTACTAGTTTTAGTACTAGTTTTAGTACTAGTTTTTGTACTAGTTTTAGTATTAGTTTTAGTACTAGTTTTAGTACTAGTTTTAGTACTAGTTTTAGTACTAGTAATACTAGTAATACTAGTAACACTAGTAATACTTGTAACACTAGTAATACTTGTAATACTAGTAATACTAGTAATACTAGTAATACTAGTACTAGTACCTTGGAGGCGTGGGAGGGGGGATGACCTTGATTCAGACGAAGCAAAAACGCGCAGCAAGAGAACAAAGGAACAAGCACAAGCCAAGAACAGAAACAAGAACAACACCTTCCAATCAGACACGCCGGCAGGCCGGCGGATTGTTGGACAGATTTGGACCGTTGGTATTGTTTCTCGACAAGCATGTGAAAGCTGAGCCTGGCCATGGTGATTGAACCAGTTATGCTGAGGGCAGCCTTGGCCGGCTACGCAGACAAGTCTACGAGCAGTGGTTCAAGGCAAAACGATTTTCACATGTTTCTCAGAGGGCACCATGCTTACAGACTTGTTTCTTTCATGAAGACACAGGGTGCTGCACCGTGATGGACCTGAGCATACGTCCGGAAACCTGAAGAACCCCCGATCATACTGTGGACCGGGCAACTCAGCCTCAAGTCTAAAGCACTTCAGGCGTTTGCAATTTATGTGTTGGGGGAATTTCCCAATGGCATCATGCGCACCACGAGCACGGTACTAAAATTCATCAATCTCCCCTTTGATTGTTGGTGAATGTGTAAGAATGAACAACAAACAAAGTTGGGTTTGTCGCGCGCGATTCTGCAGTTGAGTTCCGTACAGCAAGGAGCAATGTTGCCATCATAAATGAGAAATGTCAAGCGTTTAACCAAACCTGCACATTTCGCTAAGGTCAAATATGGATGATGCTGAGGCACAGATGCTTCGCTGTGAAAGATCTGTGAAGGTCTTGGGTTGGTTCACACAGGGTTCCTTTGGACTCGTTCAAACTGCTCGAACACCCAAGTGGTCCTTCCCCTCGGCCTCGCCGCAAGATTTCTGTTGGAAAGGTTGGATGTTGGAAAGTATAATCCGGCGTAGCTCTGTTTCACAGATGTGTAACATTAAAATACATTAAAGTGATTTTAGGATGTCTTATGTATATAATAACAATTAATAACATTAATTATAACACATTATATAACATATTGTAACCCTTTGCTTTGGCACAGTTTCCCCACAACATCAGAGAAGTCGCTCATCCTAAAATTCTTGCAGGGTGTCCTTTGTGTCAACTCCTTGGTGCCTACTCGTGCACCGGACCTGCCTGGCACGGCTGCTGGTCCTTCGTGGGAGCCTCGGCTGTGTTGCCATTTTGTGATATTTTGTGATTGGGTTTAGCACGGTTTAGCTTAGTCCCATTTAGTCCCCGTGTGTGTGGACTGCTCAGGTCGGAGCGACAAAAACCGTCGCCAACACGTGCAGGGACCCCAGCATGCCCTCGCTGGATCTAGCTGGCCTATTCCTGCGATGCAAATAGATCAGAGAGAATCGATTCAATTTCTTGAATCCTAAGATAGTTCCAAACAAAGACTTACTGTAATTATAAAGCATACGCAGCATATAGTACAACAGTTTAGCGTTTGTTGTCCTGCAGGTGTTACTACTGAATGATGTGCATGGTTTCGACAAGATTTGAGTGTGTTTGACCATTTACAATCAATTCCGCCATGATCGAATGCTGTCAAAGCTCATTGAGGGCCTGAGACTCGGAATATGTTTGAACTGACTGCTTCCAAGGCTGGGGAAAATTTGAAGGCGTGGTACCGGCGTACACCTGGATTTCCAACTCTCCCCACCATCTCCCCACCAAAGCCCATTTTTCTTCCTCTAAGTAATTTGTTATATTTGTTGAGATTCATGTGGACAGTTCATCTCAAGTCTAGCGACACCTGACTGCCAGTACTGCCCCCCAGTAAGTGGCAAACAGCCTTTTGGTTTTTGGGATGCTCCCTGTCCGTTTGCTCCATTGAGATCCATTGAGACATGGCTTCAGGATGGTTCACTGCATATTGAAAAATTAACCAAAATTCGCCGCATGAGCAAGATAACACCAACTCTACTAAGATCTCTAAGCAGTGCAGGGGGAGCCCAGCCTGAAGTCATTGAAGGACGCAAGGGCAGACCAAGGGCCACCACAGGGGGCCACCGGGGAAGTGTCCGTGAGTACCAGCGGTCATATGCGTCGTCAATGCTGTCATTCTTGTTGTTGCGCCCGTTGTTGCTATCGTTGTCCTTGTACTGTAGTTGTTTTGTCCTAGTATAGCATATTGGAGCTGTTGTTGTCATTGTCGTCACTGCGATTTTTTTTTTGCAGATATTGCTTTCCTTTTTTTGGGCAGAGTATGCCAAAGATGTTGGGAAAGGTCAGCCAAATGCTGTCAAACCAGAGGATGGGCCGCACAATGTCACAGCTTGATGTTGGCCATGTTGGCCTTGCAAGGACACCCTTTGCAAGCTGGAGGAGGACAAGGACGCGTCGTGAACCAAAGGAATGAATGACGGACATGAAGAGGTGAAGAATCGTTTCTGAGCTCAGCAACAGCTAGTCTAGAGATCTAGTCACAAGAGACCCTTTACATTTTCGTACTGGATTTTGACTGGAGCATGTCTCCATGTTTCCATTGCTGGCTTGCTGGCATAGGCCTGCCATCCTTCAAGACGCCTCAGCCCTTTGGCTCATTGCTTGATGAATGCCAGTTTGGAAGAGCTTTAGCAACGCAATTGCCAGAGAGGTTGCCTGCTACGACAGCAGGGTTTTTGTTCATGTCAACACCTCAGCCTGGACTAGAAGAATATAAGTATTCTCTTCAATGCAAGCGCCAGAAGTTTGAAGGTTCACCCAAACAGAGAGAGAGAGAGAGAGACCTTCAAGACTCAACGTTTCTTATTTCAGATCCAAAGGGCTGAGTCACCTTAGCCACGTCGTGTCGAGCTCCGCGATGCTTCGCCTTGAGCTTCAAGCTGTACCACACAGTCGGCCTGGCAGGTGCTCACTTCGCCAGATCCGCAGCCAGGGACCTTGTCGATCTTGTCGCCACCTGCCTGGCGTGAAAGCTGTGGGAGCCGTGGGCCTCGTTGCCGTGGCCAGGGCAACCTGCCGTGTCGCTCGTGCTGCGCGCAAGGAGTACAAGGAATCATGGCGGAGAAGGAAGAATTCGCCGCTCATCATGTGTTATGTGGCTGTTGGCATTGTTTATGCTGTGTATGTTTATGTTATGTTTATTCATGTTTACCGGTAGGTGAAGTTTAGTGTATACTCTCATGCTATTTTGAACTGCTGGCTCGGCTGGCTCGTGACTATGCTCTCACACACTCCGTGAAGCATGATTATCGCAACTATTCAAAACTTTAAAACGTTGGTTTTACTTCTCCTCCCTCTTGTATAGAGTCCGGAGGATATATTTATTCAAGGTATGGGTGCCATGATGGAAAGAAGGAAAAGAACGATTATACAAATTATATATATATATATATATATCCATGTAATTCCATGTATATCCATATTGGGGGATGGTCATCAATCCATTAGTAGGTGTTTATTCGTAGACGCAGTCATTAAGGATTCCCATTATGGGATGGATGACCCTTCGACCACAGGCAACTCTACAGAGAACTGGAGGAAGGCATGGAGAGCGCACAGCCAAGACGACGCAAGCCAGAGGTTCGCTCAAACTGACTGCATTCTTGGATAAGACTTGAGAAGACATGATAGGCATATATAATATTATATAATCATATAAAGGCATCCTCAACAAGCCCATCCTCAACATTTCGAAGAAACATGAACAAACATGAACAAACTGGATAGGTCCGGGGCGAATCGGAAGATGTTGAACATGGTTGAATTCTCCTCTCAAGGTGTTGGCTCCAGCCGGTGGCTGGCCACAGCTTCGCGCTGCCGTTCGGGCAGGGGCAGATGCGGTTTACTTTGGTTTGGATGTTGGGCTGAATGCAAGGGCCCGTGCAGCGAACTTTACTACCGAAGAACTGCCAGAGGTCATGAAGTTCTTGCACAGCCATGGCGTGACTTGGCGTCGAAGGATGTTTAGAACGACATAACAAGGATCCAGGAGTCCAGTGCCTAGAGGATTTCCGGCTCTTTTAAGCCATTGGCATCCTTGGCCCTTTGACAAATTGCAATATAGATAACATAGATAACATAGATAACATAGATAACATAGATAACATAGATAATATAGATAATATAGATAATATAGATAATATAGATAATATAGATAATATAGATAATATAGTCACATGATGTCACATGCGTTCGCCTCGCCACTTGAGGTGAAGGCTTACGTGACTCTGAATACTTTGGTCTTTGACCATGAGCTCTTCGACAGCAGCGACATGCGAGCTGGAAGTGGTTCAGCCATTGATGCTCTGCGAGTGGTCTCTGAAGCCAAGGTTGATGCATTGATTGTCCAAGACATTGGCTTAGCTTTGGCATCTAGGGCTTGATTATTGCGATCTCAAACCATTGAAAGATTCACCATAGATGTTTGATGATGCTTGATTCCTTGATGATAGTTACTCATGGTTGATGATGTTTGACGATGTTTGCCTCTGTTTGATGGCCACATATGGCCACACTTTTACAATGCAACGTCCCTCATGCCAAATCATGTTGTTCCATGTAATGTTCTTCCACAACCCACATGGGTTTCTCTATGTATGTAGCTTGTTCTTATCATCGTACAAGTACAATGAGTCATACAAAGTAAGGAAAGGGCTGAATTCTGAAAGAAACTGGAGAAAACAAAAAGACCTGATGCAGGAGTAGTGGCTATTCTTGGAGCTATCGGCTTCCGAGGTATGTCGTGAGTTGTGCCCCCAAATCTCTGTTCATGCTTCGACGCAGATGTCAATCACATCAGCACCTGGTGCGTTGCAGCCTGTTGGCACTAGGAAAGGGTGATGGGCGGGGTATCAACCTAGGCTTGTCACTGGTTTGTCGAATGTGGCAGACGTTAATCTCCAAGTTTGATATGGTTTACCGTTTTTGACCATGGCCAGTGTTGTTTGGACTAGTTGACTGGTTGTGTGTTCTTCCTCCTTAATGCGAACAAGTTCGCATTTGGCGTTTTTGTCAACCAGCCGTTTGGAGTGAAGTATAAAATCCATACGACCATACGCATACCATGGGTGTGTGTGTGTGTGGGTGTGTATTGTGTATTCTGTATTGTTGTGTATTCTGTATTGATGTGTATTGTGTATTGTGTGCGTATGCATAACTATTATAATTATATCATGATGAGTACCCATGTGCATATATATATATAATATACACGTGTGTGTGTGCATCTCTTTGCGTATGTAATGTAATATCATTTCCGTGTGTATGATGCAACGTAATGTGATGTAATAATGTAATGTAGTTTTATTTCATGTCATGTCATGATATATCATGTCATGCATCGATGTGTTTGTGTCTGAACGAATATAGCGAATAAACTGCGACCTACTGATCTTTTGCAAGCCCCGACGTCCTCCTTCACGTTACTGCTGAGACACGAAGGTTCGCGGAGCGTTTGGGCGCTGATCGTGTAGTCCTTGGTCGCGAGTTGAGCATCAAAGAAATTGCATCAGTTGCAGCAGACGTGGGGGATTTGGAGGTTGAGGCGGGAATGGTTGTTCTTGCTGTCTTCTCACTTGTCAAAGTTATCTAAAGCCGTTCATGCTTAGCTTGATATAGCACAAGTGCCATATTGTTGTGCAAGCCATGGCGCTCAAGAGGGATTTGAGTAAAAAGTGTGAGGGAAAAGCCTATTGTTAGGTTGAAGTTCAGAGATTGCATACGCGATCATGCACTTCCTAGATCAGGTTGTTGAGCCAATAGAATACTATGTGCCCAGAACTGCACATGCGATCACATGCGTGCATAGCAAACACAGCTACATATTGTTTTCTTATGTTTTCTTCAGCGCTTTGGAGGCATCATTGCCCTTTGTTATTGGTGTCATTCGGTGTTTCTTTGCTGCGAAACTCGCCAGGTCTTTGTGCATGGTGCCCTGTGCGTTTCCTACAGCGGCCAGTGCTTCTCCTCTGAAGCCTGGGGTGGCCGCTCCGCAAACCGTGGGCAATGTGCGCAAGCGTGTCGATTGCCATATGGTTTGGTTGCCCGACTGCAACACACACGAGAAATCACGAGAACCGTGGAGACATGTGGAGACTGTTGCAGCTGCATTATAGCTTGATGTGACATTAAGGGCTCTGAACGAAACTGTTGCAATGTCAAGTGCCGTCAGTGTTTGGGAAAGTCATTGGCATGATGTCATGTGATACGAATGTTGGCTGCCAAAGACGTTTCTTGTTGCCTCTCAAGACCAGGAGCTGTTTGTAGGACCTTTTGCTTTTTCATACAAGGTGAAGGATGGAGAATTGATCGATTTGGGCTGCTTGTCATATCATAACAACCTTTGCACAGGATGGTTCAGGGCGGGAATGAATTGAATGGTGGTGCTGCCATGCTCATTCTTTGTAGCGTTTGATGCCACGAGGAGAATGCTACAACCCCGTCAGAGTGGAGTTGAGATTGGTTGTGTGTGTGTGTCATGAAAGACGATGCGCAAACGGCGCAAACACTAATATTCTATTTACAAGATTTTACAAGCTGCCGGCGAATTCCATTCAATTTACAAGCTTGCCGAGTAGATACTGAATATACTGAATCAACCAAACAGAATATCAATGATTTTTTAGATCTCAGACTATCTCGTCTTAGTACGGCTTGAATTTGGAGTGGAGCTTGCAATGTCAAAATCTGAGCTCTTGGAGCCAATGTCCAAGCGAATTGAATGCCGAAATCGATATCACTGATGCATATTGATATATGGGTATGGGTCAATACCTATAGATACATTTTTAGTGGGATGAACATCCATTTACCAGCTATTTTGGGGTTCACTAGGTACCAGGGTTTTGACCCATCCCCATATGATATGTGCAAAGTATTATAGATATGATATAGTTAGAATAGGGCTTGCCCATCTTCCAAAGCCTGAACCCCAAACCTCACAACCCCCAACATACACAACATCTCACAAAAATTTCATCAAAACTAACCACATACACCCAACCAAAAACCAATCAGAACAATCAACCATAAACTCAAATCCAAAAAGAACTCCAATTTTTCAACAAGACAAGTCTTGTTGAAAAATTGCCCGCCTAAATTTATATAAACAATAATAATCAAACAATACACCATAAACAAAAACAAAAACTCACCACAAACAACATCACAAAAAATTCTAACAGCATAACCTTGCCCACTATATATCATCCCAAAAAAAATATGTTATAATTTCTGTGGTATTTTGTCGGGCAAGGTTATGTTGATAGAAAAAAATATTCTTATTAGAATGTCTTAAACCATATGTATAAAATGATAATTATATATTATCATTCATAATATTTTTTAAATACTTTTTAACAGAAATATTATTAATAAATCCCTTTAACCCACCTCCCCATTGCACCCCCCTGTCAGCAGAAGAAGGAGCGCATCAAGCAGAGTGATGGTCTGAAGCCTCTGATTTTATTTTATATAAATATTAATGTATATATTATATTTTTATACTTAATATTTTCCACAACTACTATTACATCTCTTACAATATGGCATTATATTATCCAGTGTATGAGTGTAATCATTATTTACTCTTTGAGCGGTTAGATTTGTTGTTATATTTCCATTTTTTATAGCGCTATGAAACCCACATCCACAGTAATTACATTGGTTAGTTATATTATCAAAAAAAACATTTAGCATTTACATAGCCTTCTTTTGGTATTTTTCTTTTTGCTTTCCTGTCCTGTTGCTTGTAATTTTCAATCTTTCTTTCATAAAAACTGTTCATACATTTGTAGTTGAATTCATCATTTACATCATCACTATATTTATAAAACTTTACCTTGTTTAAATCTCTGGCTCTTGTAATTGCTGTCCATAACCACTCCCTATAATTTCTAATGTCAAAATGGTTATAGTCAAATATGGTTATAATATCTCCATCTATGCTACTACCTTGGGCTGAATGGCAGGTAGTGCAATGGGCGAAAATGAAATTATCCCTTACCTTTTGAATTTTCAAGGATTGTAGTATATTAGTTTTAGTATTTTTCAATGTCATTACTCCATCCTTTCCAATGTGGACTATCTTATATTTAAAATTTACATTAAATACTGATGTAGGGGTTTTAGTATATTCTCTACATATTAAGAATTAGGCAACAGATGTTGCGACAGTGTGTGTTTGTTGGAAAATGACCTTGAGATGAACAGGGACTGTTCTTGCAAACACTGCGTAAATGTTCAAACAAAACCGACATGATGCCCGACAAATTACTACAGAAATTACAACATAATTTTTTGGGATGATATATAGTGGGCAAGGTTAGGCTGGTAGAATTTTTTGTGATGTTGTTTGTGGTGAGTTTTTGTTTTGGTTTATGGATAATTGTTTGGTGATTATTGTTTATGTAGATTTAGGCGGGCATTTTTTCAACAAGACAAGTCTCGTTGAAAAATTGGAATTGTTTTTGCATTTGGGTTTATGGTTGATTGTTCTGATTGGTTTTGGGTTGGGGTTTATGTATATAGTTAGTTGTTATGAAATGTTTTTGCTGGGGTGTATGTGGTTAGTTTTGATGATTTTTTTTGCTGGGGTGTATGTGGTTAGTTTTGATGAAATTTTTGTGAGATGTTGTGTATGTTGGGGGTTGTGAGGTTTGGGGTTCAGGGTTTGGAAGATGGGCAAGGCCTATTCTAACTGATATTATATTATTATATTATATATTATCTTATATTATATTATATATGTGTGTGTGTTTTTATTTGTTTGAAACATATGTGTAAATTAATAATAATATAATATGTATATGCATATGCATATATATATATACGCGTGCGTGTGTGTGTGTGCGCATGCATATACCAAATATGTATATATATATACATACATATGTGTGTTTGTGCATTTATGTGTGTGTGTGCGCGCAAAATACATATATATATATATATATAATATACATATACATATACATATGTACCTATGTACATATATGTATATATATAAATAGTAAAGATAGATGATTTGTTTGCTTACTAATTGATTCTACAGTGTTACATATATCATATCATCAGATATCATCATATGTAATCATATGTATAGATGCCAAATGCATGTGTGTTTTACCATGTTTTACTAGTCAAAAGCACGTACGATTCAGGTGATGCAGTGCGCTACTTGCTGTCCCCACAGGACCTCATGGCCTTGGAAGCTGGGTTTGAGCTACACAAAGGTGGAGCCGAAAGAAAGTTAGCGCGTCATGAAGATCAAAATCAATCAGCGTATAAAGAGGGATCATCAATATGTTAATGTCCAATTCCAGTGGTGGTCACTTCCATGTTTATTTCCGGAGAGAGAGGAAAAAACTCTGGGTGATGTTGATCATGACCTTGCCAGCCAAGGACTACGTGCCAGCCTTGATCGATGCGGGCGTTGGTTGCTTCAAGATTGAGGGGCGGCTCAAGGGTGAGGAGAGCAACCAATTCACGAGAGTCAAAGTGTGTTGGATAGCTCCAAGTACACAATGTGAAGTTTTCCAATGCCAAGGTACTGGCAAGTCAGCCCGCAAGCGCGTGCTTGAAGTTTGGGCCGAACAATTTCAGGTTTCACCATTTTCTCAAGTTTCCCAACTTGGGAAGCTGTAGCTTCAGTATCACACCGTTTCGCAGTCTTCTCCCAGGAGTACGTGGCCTTGACAACAGCCGCATACCGCCAAGCCATAGATCAAGCCTGGGATGCCACAGCCACAGCATGGGAGGAGACACCCGCAGCACAGCTGTTGGCAGAGCCACAGACTGCCCGCACTGCGCTGGCGCAGCTCTTCGCACGAGGGCAGGACTTCACTGGGCTTCAAAGGTTGGACTTTTTTCGACTGAATTGGCCTAGGCGGTATATATATATATACATATCATGATTCTGTGCTTAGGGGTTAGGCGTGTGGAGCTAGATACGCAGGGATTTGAGTTGCTGTATCATTTGGGCAAGTTCAGAATTGGTAACAACAATCTATTATATCATTCCAGGAATTGTTCTCGTCGTCGTGTGTTGACTTTAGATTGGTCCAGCATCCCACGCAGTATTCAAAGGACGAAGAGCACGATGGACTTTCGCCTGGATTCTTGGAAGGCCAGTTTTGGATTTGGCAAAGTGTTTTGGATCATGTTGGATCTGTCGGTAGACATGGACGGGTCAAAACCTATGATTTATCGTCTCAGCGGGAGGAACATCATTGAACATCTGAATTTAAATCCGCTTGCCAGCTAGTCTGCTGATCACCAGGTGCCACGGTTATGGTCCATGGTTGATGCGACAAAATCCACGGAAAGCATCTAGAAGGGGTACTGCCGCTGATAGGTCCCCAGCACCAACGGCTTGTTCGTGGCATTGCACCAAAGCATCGGGGTGTTTTGGTGGGCACCGTGTGTGCAGTGCAGAGTGCCACGGCATCCTTTGCATTGAAGCTGGCTCCTGGTGCTGTCAACGTGCCCTTGCGACCAGGCACAGGAGGTTGCGGAGGAGAGGTAGCAAAGTACTTGCTCAAATACTGCGTGCTTCTAGACTTCCGGAAAATTTGTGTTTTGCTGCACAATATGTATGTAATTGAATGTAATTGATTTTACTTGTACATAATCATCACTATAATGTATATATATATATGTGATATTGTATGTTTATATGTGGATACGTTTGCTCCAAAGCAGCTTCCATCAGCTATATGCGTTTATCGTTTCTTTTTTTGGCCTGTTCGCAGGCGCTGGCATTTTCTTCGATCAAAATGTTGGGCTCGGAGAAGATGCTGATGTTCTAGGAGACGTGAGCACAGGAAAATGATGAAACGCCTAGAGTTACTCAGGTTACTTACTGGACTGGTGGCCTGGGTAAAGCAACATGAAGATGTATGAAGCAGGGAAAAACCTCCACCCATTTTTCACAGGAGGAAAAGTCGCAAAACTTCGGAAATCTGGCGCGGGTGGTGTGCTTGCTTCGAGCGCTGAGCTTCAAAGCGGCGACATGCTTTTGGTTCGTTTGGACACCTTCCCTTTGCTTCAAGAAATGTTGCATTGCTTGGAAGGGATTTGCCCCACATTGGAAAACCAGCCACTGAATTGAATGGGAGATCATGCGGCAATCCCGCCAGCATCCGCCAGCACTTTCTGGGCGTCCCATGGTTTCCTCTTGTCGCGACGCTACATGCTGCTAGAGTCTAGGGTTGTATTGAAAGATATTTGAAAGATATTGAAAGGTCACGCCAAGCAGCATTTGGCATTGCACCCTCTAAACTATTGGATCTATTGGGAACCTGTGCAGCCTGTGCTACAATAAATCCCATGAGTGTCCCACTCCAAGGATTTCGGAGGGCAGAAGGAGCGGAGTCGACGCATGGAAGAGGTGAAAGTAGGAGATTTGGTGTGGAGAAGCTCGATCGAGAAAAAATCACCATGACCTCCTACGATGCCTATGCCTACCATGTTACTTGATAAATGTTGCACAAAACCGAACAGCCAAATCCAGTATTGAAAACAGCCTTGAAACATGTGCGACAGGGATTATATACAGTTTGAATCATTTTGAATGGCCTCACCTTAGAACAGGATAAGAGATACAACAGAAGCATGGCTTCAAGTGTCACAAGAATTAAAAAGCCAATGCAGGTAAAAGATATTAAAAGAATATAAAAGATCCTAAAGATCATAAAAGCAAGAAACATGAGGCACCTTCGCCAAGGAAACAAAGACGAGATGCTTGAAGAGCAGGTCAAAGAGCTCTCATTGGTGAACCAGTTCATCTTCGAGCAACATGGCCATTCTGTAAAGCGGAGCGTCTCGTTTCCAAGATGTTCCAACTTCCAAGCCTCATCCGAACCACAAGCCCAATGGGAACAGATTGGAGAAAGCATTTGTCATCAAAGATCATTCCCTTGATCTGTTAAAATAAGCACTGGAATCGTCGATATGTTCCATATGTATGCAATAGTTACAGTATACATATACAAATATATCAATATGTAATAATATATTAGAGATGGCTCATGACATGTTATGATCAGTTCATGTTTCATCATTCTTCCTGGTATGTTCACCTCATTTTTCCATATCCTCAAGGCATCTGCCAGAGCCGGAAGCCGAACGCTTCGAGGAGCTGCAGCCGGGCCATCCTGCCACCATGGCACGGCTGCAGCGCCTCGTTGGCAGCGCCGGCAACACGTTGGGCCAGGTGCTGCCAGCGACGCTCCCGCGGCTCACGGTGCTGTGCCGCACCGCGCAGCAGGCGGAGGCCGTGTTGCGGCTGCCACCAGGCCATGCCAGGGCCATTGGGGCCATGCCAGGGCAGTGGGATGGACGGGAAAATATTGAATTGCCCATAATTGCCCCAAAAACACATTGAGAAAATATAGAAAAGATATAGAAAAGCAATAAAAAGACATTGAGAAAGCGTTGTGACGTTGTGCAGATTCGCGGGGAATGTTACTTGGGCAATGGTTTTGGAAAGCTTTTCTGACCGTGGCTTGCTGGGCCTGTTTGTCCTTGTACTTGTCGCGACAATGAATGTCAATGAATGTCAATGACATCTTTTGTTGGACCAGCTTGTGCCAAAATGATTGTCGAAAGGTCAGCCGGTGATGCTCAAGAGTTTCTGAGAAGCCCAACGATGACCACAATCCACACTCCAAACATGTTCAGGTTGAATAAAATCATTGAAAGACAAGAACGCAAATGATTTGTTACAGCCAAAATCCTTCCAATGCCCCTCAATTGTTGAAAGTTTTGATGCTTTTTGATCATCCAAAGGCATCCAATCTGTCAGGCATGGTCTATGAACTCCAACTGGATTTCCTCGAAGCCCAGGGCCTCCATGAGTCAGTGCAAAGGGCACGAGCAGCCCAGCAGCGTGTGGCCGTGTGCCTCCCAAGAATTTTGAAGCCCAACGAGGTGCAAACATGTGCAAACTACACCAAACATCATCAAACTACTGCACATGTTCCACTGACGGCCGATCCATGGTTTCTGTTTCAAGGGGCTTGGAGTGGTCTCCGAGTGGTCCATGATGAGACTGGCACAAGTGATTTTTTTCTGCAGGACCGCTTGTGGCAATTCTATCAGCGCCTGGAAGCGGATGTTGCTTGCACCAGAAAACTTATCCTGTTTACATTACACTCGGTGTGTGTGTGTGTTCAATATGTTTCAACCTGTTTTAACAGTTCATTTGTTTACCTTCCCTGAGGCAAAAGCAACATAGCAACATAGCAAAAACTCCAGCATTCAGAGCTGAAGGAGAGGTCACCAATTCGTACTAATTCCATAGGATGACATTGGCCCAAGATGGCCCAAGCCACCCGCAGCAGTAGCCACAGCCCCCAAGGTTTCCAGGGCCAGTGCAGGATGTGAAGTATGTTGTAGAACTTGGCCCTTGTTTTGATCTTGGATCTGTAACTTTGATCCTGAAAAATCCCGAAAATGGTTTCAGATGGTTTCAGATGGTTTCGGCGGCAAGCGATCAGACGGTTTGGTACTCAATTCTTTTTGGTCATCAAAATGGTTGTCCCTTTGGTGCCATATGTTTGTTAACAATGTTTAACATATTTACCCTCTAGTTATTTAACATAGCCATGGAAAATGGCCCATAGAAATAGATGGTTTACCTAGCTATAAAATGGGGATTTTCATGGATTTTCCATGGCTATGTTAAATAACCAGAGGGTAACAGATTTAAATTACGCTAGGCTATGGCTGCAACGGCTGTATCCATATCCAAGGCCATGTTGGTCCGCAGTTGTGGCGCCCTGAACCAGCTGCTGAGCAGCGAGAGCAAGACGGATGCAGAACTCATTGGGGACTTCAGCCTCAATGCCGCCAACGTGGTTTGCCATGAAGATGATCAACTTTTATTCATATATATATAATGTATATATATATATATATATGATTTTGTTTATTCATTTATTTATTTATTCATATGTTATATTTATTTATAAATATATATATATATACATACATATATATATATATATGTGTGTGTGTGTGCTAATCCGCTGCTCCCATCATGTCCCCATCCACCCATTTCTCGTGAGGTGGAAGGGATATTCGGAGGCGTATGGGTCTGTGTACTATGATAGTTGGCGTGCTGTTGTTTGTGTTACCATGCGCGAGTGCTGCAAACAAATCTCAGTTTGCAGACTTCTGACCGCTAGGCAGTCACCGCCGCCTTTTTTCTGGGCGTTGGATTGGATCGACTGACGCCGAGCCACGATTTGAGTGCTCAGCAGATTTGCCAATTGGCAAAGAGACTGGGACCAGAGCGGGCCGCAAAGTTGGAGGTGCCGCGTGCAGACTGGGCCTGTCGTAAGTCGTAAGTGTGGACGATTAAGACACAAAAAAACAAGGGTGGTGGGCTGTGCTTTGTGAGCTGGTGGGTTTGTTTGGTGCTGCACTTTGCTTCGTTCATGTCATATTGTAAGTCCCTTCAAACCAGACCCTTCGCATTGAGGTGGTTGCGCACCAGCACCTGCCCATTTTTCACACAGAGCACTGCGTGTTCTGTCGCTTCCTGAGCAATGGCAACGACTACACAGACCCCATCCTGTGCATTAACAGCTTTGTTTCACCAACACCTTGATTTTCTGACCAGTGAGAAGTGAAAGGGAATGCGGACAACATCGGGCAGCTGACCTTGAAGCAGTCTTTGGATGTCTTTGATATGTGTAATCGTCAAGTCAAAAGGATCAGACGATGTATGCTACTTATATTGTTCATCAAGTGATAGGGAATCGTTGGTGCTCCGTCACTGTTGGGTCATTTGTGAATTCAGGATTGTGGGCACCCATGTGAGCGCCACAACTTGCACTTGAGGGATTCAAATGGAAAGGACCACAAGGCTCGAGGGGCATCACTTCACTCCCAAAGTGTGTAACAGATCTACTGACAGCAGGCTTCAGATTTTGACATGGGTTACTTAGCTCCGCCACAGTCGAATTAGTTGTTTAATGATGTTTCATGATGTTTCATGATGTTTTAATGATTCTGCTGACTCGCTTCCGTGAGAGTAGGCTCCTGTCAGGTGGTGGCTGACATGGGCTGCCGCAACACCGTCTTCAACGCCAAAGCTCAGTCTGCAGCCATGGACCTGGCAGCCTTTGCCTCAGCACAGGCGGGGCCAGTTGTGCTATCAAGGTGAAGCCACCTGCCCGTGTTTCCGTAGTTCCTTTAGTGTACCATTCAGGGAGTTGTGAATATGTGTGAGTTCTTAATGGTTTGACTCAGTTCAATATATTGGAACACAATATATGCCATATAGTGTTACACTACAATATATATATATATATATTTATCAGGTTCTGTTTGTTTGCTGCGCCAGGTGGGATTCTTCCGCCTGGAGCTGGTGGATGAAGTGCCGGAAGCCGTGGAGACCTTGGTGCGGCGCTACCACTCAGCTGCTTCGGGACGCCTTCCTGCAGAGAAGTTGGGAAGCCCAACACAACATTTTATATGATATAATATAATATAATATAATATGATATAATATAATATAATAATATAATATAATAATATAATATAATATAATAATATAATATAATATAATATAATAATATAATATAATATAATAATATAATAGAATAGAATAATAGAATAGAATAATATAATATAATATAATGTAATGTAATGTAATGTAATAATATAATAATATAATAATATAATATAATATAACATAATATAATATAATATAATATATATTGTTTTTTATATAGTTATATTATCGTAGGTATCTTTATACAATTATTTTATCATAAG